>Ga0302178_10000298_pt1 | contig 46530 bp, 42 predicted proteins | sample I_Palsa_E1_3_FD_198790 | JGI IMG/M metagenome (GOLD analysis project Ga0302178, IMG submission 198790) | Peat permafrost microbial communities from Stordalen Mire near Abisko, Sweden - I_Palsa_E1_3 | ecosystem: Environmental > Terrestrial > Soil > Palsa > Peat permafrost | place: Sweden...
GTGTATGAGATGAACGCCAACACCGGCAAGCTGATCTGGAAGACCCCGGTCGGCGAGCACAACGGCCACGACGACGACTCCCTGCTCGCGCTCGAACACAAGATCACGATCAAGGTCCCCTACACGATCCTTCCCGGATCAATCGGCGGCGTCCTGACCAACCTCGCGCTCGCCGGCCACAGCATATACGTCGCGACGATCGACCTGCCGCTCACCTACACGACCTTGAAATTGCCCGTCGCAATCAAGGCCGCAGGCCCAGAGAGCGGAGAGGTGGAGGCGCTCAACCTCGCGACTGGCAAGGTCGAATGGGATACAAAGGTGCCGCAACTACCGGTCGGCGCCGCCACGGTCTCCAACGATCTCGTCTTCACAACTCTCTACAACGGTGAACTGATCGCGCTCAAGCGCAACACCGGCGCGATCGTCTACCGCCGCCAACTTCCCACCTCGACCAACTCGCCGATCGCCATCGCCGGCAACACGGTCATCGTCCCGGCAGGCGGCCCCAAGACACGAACTGGAGGTGGAGATCCGCAAGTCGTCGCATACACCGCGCCTTAACCGACGCACATGCTTGCTCCTATGGGAGGCCGTCTCGATGGGCGGCGTCAGCGCGACCAGATCGCGTCAAACGCGGCCTGGTCGAGCGGTAGCAGCCAGCATGCGCTGATACGTCGCGCATCGACGGTCTCGTAAAGCCCGACCGTCGACCACGTGTGCTGAGCGCCGGCGATCGACGCCGTCCCGTCGGTCAGCGCGGCGATCCGGGCGCACTCACCGACGAAGACATCCCGTCGATGCATGCGGAAAGTGCCTGCCGCCCGGTCGCGTCGGTGGGCGAAGTAGGCGAACACCTCATCGATTCCGTGATATCTGCCGGCGATCGGGCTCGAGCCGGGGACCGTCCAGATGATGTCTGGATCGAGCAAGGCACGCAGCTTCTGATCGTCACCGCCGCTATAGAACGCGTTCTGGGCGGCGTGCAGGCGGTCGAGCATCACTTCGGCGGTCGCGCGATCCACGGTCGAAGTGTCCCAGGCCCGCAACCACCACGATCCCGTCTTCCTGAGGACGGAGCACGTGGTATCGGCGGCGATACCACAACTGGGGATGGCGATGACCTTGGTTTCGACACGAGTCACATTTCGGCGCCCCATTGCTCGGCCCAGCGAGAGAGCGGCTGGAGCGCCGCCAGCAGCGCCTGGCCTTGATGAGTCAGGCCGTAGAGTCCGGCTTCGTCTGTCTTGAGCAGGCCAGCGAAGACAAGCTCTGTCAATCGATCGCGCAGGACGCTCGATGACATCCCTTCGCAACGCTGCTGCAGAGCACGGAAGCCGAGGTGGTCCTCGCGCAGCTCCCATAGCACCCGCAGCGCCCATCGGCGGCCGAGCAGATCGAAAGCGACGAGCAGCGGCTTGCCCGTCCGGGTGCCGCGGGCGGGCCGGCCCGAACGCAGCCCTTGTGCTTCGTTTACCGAAGCGTTACCGTTCTGCTTCGACATCCGAAGCATCGTACCGTGAGGAGCGACCATGCCTAGCACCGCCCGTCGTTTTGTCGACGCCTTCCTTCGCGGAGACGCGCCATCAGCCGCCGCGCTGCTGGCGCCCGACGCGACCTTTCACAGTCCCGTCCGCGACTACGCCGGCGCTGAGCGGATCGCGAACGTATGGCAAGCGGTGGCGGGCATCGTCGCTGAGGCACAGACCGTCTCAGTCCATGAGCGAGATCGCGAAACGATCGCGTTCTTCATCGGCGCCGTCAAAGACCGGCCCGTCGACGGGGTCCTGCGCACGCTGACCGACGAGGACAACCGCCTCAGCGACGTCATGCTCATGATCCGCCCGTGGGCCGCACTCAAGGCTGGCATCGTGGACCTCAAGATCTGAACCGCCGTCGGTCGCCGTGGTGCCACAGCGGTCACTGAACCTCCCGGGGAGGTGCGGACCGAGCGATGGTGATGCACCAGTAGCCGCCCGCGAGATTCAGTCTCCCAAGAATCAGGAACAGGGCCGCCCATCCGGAGGCGCGGTACGAGAGGCACACGACGCCCGCGGTGGCCGCGACACTGCCCCCGGCAAAACGCATGACCCCGAAGGCGCGGATGTGGCGGTACTCCCATGGATTGATCAGGCGTTGCATGCGACGGTCAGCTCAGGGCTTCGACGGCCGGGACACCGTTCTCAGATGCTCGCTGACGGCGAAAGTGTTCGAGGATGAGCACGCTGACCAGCGCCACGTACACGCACCACAGGGAGGTCAGCTCATCCACTCGCACGAGCGCTGCGGCGATCACGCCGACCAGGCTCACGACCCCAAACCAGCGCAGGTGGCGGCGGCTTGACAGCAGCGCCGGGCCGCAGGTCACAACGACGTAGAGCACGCCGATCAGAAGGTCGTTCGGTGTATGCGTGGTGTAGTCGATGCAGCGGGCCTGCTGCCGGGCTCCCACCGGGTAGGCGGTGACCTGCCAGAGCAGATAGGCGCCCAGCAGCACGCCGAGGCCGACGAGGGGCCACATCCAGCGCGCCCGGCGGCGGTCGGGCTCCAGCAACGTGAACCCCAGGGGCACGAGCGCCGGCAGCACCGCGTGAGCGAACACGATGTACGTCTGCTTGGCGGTGTCACCCACCCCCGGAGAGACCTCGCCGCGCAGGCCGAGCCAGACGAACCCCTCCACGAGCTGATGGATTCCGAAGAGCAACGGCAGCGCGCCGACGATCAACTCGCGCCGCTCCCGCACGCGGCGCAGCGTCGCAACCCCGACCGGGGTGATCACCGCGCCTGCGGTGAAGTCAGCCTGCGGTGAGAAGCACATCGGCCTCTGACCCTAACGCGACTCTGCTGCGCGCCGGTGTCGCCCGCGACCGGCCGGCCCTCGCCAATTCGTGCCGCGGCCGCGCGCCGGTTGGTCGCTTTTCACCATCCCGTAGGCAAAAGTGACCAACCGATCCAGGCCCAACCGGCGGCAGCGAACCGGGCACCACGGCGGTCCCGGGAGGCGGCCGTTTCAGCCATCCGGCCGGCGTGTGACCGGTTGTACGTTCGACACGGTTTGAATCACTCAAGCATCTCAATCAGCCGCTCCTCCCCTGGCCCGAGGAGGTAGGAGGCGACAAAGACCGCGGCCTCAGTCGTGGAGAGGTTGTCGAAGTGAGGGATTCGCACGTTGGCCGGCTCAAAGAACGCGTCGCCAGCTTGCAGGGTCACCACCGGGCCGTCGGCGACCTGGAATCTGATCACGCCCGCTATCACGAAGCCGACAACCGGGCACGGGTGCAGGTGAAGTCCTGCCGGTTGGCCGGGAGCGAGCTCGAGACGCGCCATCTTGACGCGTTCGATCTGCGTGTCCGCCTGGAGATTTGCATCCAGCAAGGCGGTGCGCACGATCGGCAGCGAGTCTGACATCGCTTCGGCATGCTAACCGGCGATCCGCTCCACTCGAGCGCCTGGCGGATCATCGACTCGCCATCACTGGGGTGTTGACATGCCGGTAGCCCTGCCGGCGCGGGTTCTCGAGTGGGGATCCGGCTGTGCGCGACTTGGTAGATGACTGTCGCTGAAGCGCGGTCGGTCTACGTGGCGGTCATTGCCGCAGCAGCCTTACTCCGGCTCGGTCTCCGGTCCGGGCCATCAATGCCAGCGGCATCGCGATCGCGTTGATCGTTTGCCCGCGGAACCTGCTCCGCTGGCGGCCGAGGCCTTCTCCGAATCGGCGCAGCGCCGCGGTGGTTGCGGGCAATGGCCGAAAGAAGACGGTCATCTCGTCGATCAGCCCGTCGTCACGGAGCTTCAGGTGGTCGCAGAACTGGAGTCGCAATCCGTCGACGGTCGCGTGTCCGACGAGCACCGCCGTGTTGTCAGCGTGCAACTCGTCGGTGTAGGTGAGGTCTTCCAGCACCTCCAGGATCACCGCTATGAGCCCGTCGATCTGTTCGTGACCCGTAAACGTCAAGTTGTCCGTGAGTGGGGAACGGAACACCGCGTCCTCAGCGAACGCCTCTACGGCGGCGGCGCGGTCGCCGGCCTCCATGGCGACTCGGAGCGGGAGCTTGGTGTCGAGCGGGAGCACGTCAACCTCCGATTGATTGGTCATCGCTGAGGACCTGTCAGCGCGACATGTTAGCTTGACTGGTATGGGCCCGGCAAGCTTTAACTCGTCGGACTACGTCGTGCTCGGAATGGTTGGCCTGGGCGCCCGCTCTGGCTACGAGATCAAGCAGACCGTCGAGCTCTCGATTCGCTTCTTCTGGACGATCTCGCCGGCGCAGGTCTACCCGAGCCTGGGCAAGCTCGAGCGGGCCGGGCTACTGCTCGGCCGAGACGAGCCTCAGGGCAACCGACCGCGACGGGTGTACGAACGTACCCCAGCCGGCACGCTGGCTCTCCGCGATTGGCTCAAGCGAGCGGAGCCAATGCCCTTCGAGCTGCGGGACATCGCAATGGTGAAGCTGTTCTTCGCTGATGCCCTTGAGTCGGCGGACGCACGCCAGCTACTGGCCCAGATCAAGTCACGCAGCGCCGAGCGCGTCGTGACGCTCGAGGCGATACGTCCGGGCGCCGAGGAAGCCGCTCGCGCAGGCAGTACCCACCCGCTCCTGACGCTCGAGCTCGGGATCGCGTTTCACCAGGCGATGCTCGAAGTGTGCCGGCGGTTCGAGCGGTGCCCGAGCGAGATCACTGCCAGGACCTGAGCGCTGCCTCACCCGCGGCGATCAGCCGTGGCTTGCGCTCCGACATCGCGGCCGCAGCACCGACGATCTGCTTGCGCGGGGGCTCGCGATCACCGAAGCCAACCCGGATCACCGCACCTCCCCGTTCATCAGGCTCACCCCAGACGGCCGCGAGGTGCTGGCCCGCATCTCCCAAGCAGCGATGATCTCGCGCAAACGCTGGCTACCCAACCACGACACGGCCGAGCTCGAGGTGGCGCACACCGTCGTCAGAAGACTGCGAGACGCCCTACGCGAAAACAGCTAACGCGGGCCTTCGGCGTGGACCGTACGCCGTCAAGTGGCAGACCGCCGGCGTGCATCATGCGAACGGTGTTCTGTGCAAATTCGGTCAGTTGAGGCTGGCGAGGAATGCGCCGAGTCGGTCGGCGAATCCGGCGGCGGCAGTGACGAAGTGTCCGGCGCCGGGGGCGATCATCCGCCGGGAGCCGAGTGCATGCGCGAGCGCATCCATATTCCGTTCGATTGGTCCATAGTGCGCGCCGGAGGCCACCAGGATCGGGATTCGCGAGTCGCGGAGCGCCGGGAGGGGAAGGCCGGCCGCATAGGGCGATCGTGCGCCCCGGGCGCGGTGTGCGGCTGCGATCACATTGTCGGGCAGCGGGCCGTGGTCGGCGAGCGGCGAGCCGGCGATCTGGAGGAACTCGCGCATGATCTCGGGGTCGGTGTCCGCGCCGCCAGCGAGGAACGCCTCGCCGATCTGTTTGAAGTGCTCGGCTTCGGGGTCGTCGTGGACGAGGTGCACGGGGGGCTCGATCAGCGTCAGCGACCGTACTCGCTGTGGCGCGCGGGCAGCCGCGAGCATCGCGCCGACGCCGCCGTAGGAGTGCGCCACGACGTGCGGGCGGCTCTCGAGGAGCGAGAGGATGTCGGCGGCGTCTTCGTCGAAATCCTGATGACCGCGCGTCGGGGGTGGGCTCGGCGCAAACCCCCGTCGATAGACGGTGACGAGTGTCCAGCGTGTCAGCAGCGGGTCGAGGCCCCGCCATGTTGTCCGGGGACTGGCGCCACCGTGGATGAGCAGTAGTTCAGGACCCTGGCCGACGCGCTCAACCTCAACTGCTGGGATATTCCGGCGGCCTGCGCTCACGGCCTGAGAAGCGTACGCGGCCAGCAACGGGGGACTGAGGCTGGAAAGGCCACCGCGGAGTCCGCCACTTGCCGCTCCGGCTGGCAAGAGCCCCCCCGCGAGCGATCGACGCAAGTTCGGCCTCGGTCGTCGTATCTGTGGCGGTAGGGCTCCGACCGGTCAGGGCTGCGAGTACGGCGACGCCCGCCAGGGCGACCGGGATCAGGATGATCAGCGCAGGACGGATCGACGCCGCTACGGCTTGAGTCTCGCTGCCTGCGGCGGGCGTGTGGCTTGAGATCACCGTGCTGACGATTGCCACCCCGACGGCACCGCCGATCTGGAAGGTGGTGTTGAACAGTCCAGCGGCGAGTCCCTGCTCCCGGCCGGCGACGCCGGCCGTTGCCTGGACGTTCAGCGCCGGGAACGCGAGCGCCCAGCCGAGCCCGATGAGGATGATTGACGGCAACAGCATGGTCGTGTAGGCATGGTGGTGGGAGTTCTCCCGCAGGAACAGCGCGTAGCCGACCGCGAACGTGATCAGTCCGGCGGCAATCAGCCGCTGGGTGCCGAAGCGCCCGATGATCCGTGGCGCCTGAGATCCGGAGATCAGAAGGGACGATCGCCGCGTTCTTCGTAGTGATCGTTATGCTGAACCCGGACCATCATAGCGATCGCTATGGATAACGACCTTCGAGGCTTCCATCGGAAGGCTCGATGGCACGTGGCGAGTCACACAGGCAGGAAGTCGATGAGCAGCCGGTTGATGGTGTCGGGCGCCTCGAGCTGCATCCAGTGGCCTGGGCCTTGCAGCCTCTCGTATCGCCATGGTGCGGCGACGTTGAGTGAGGACCGTGTCATCTGACCCTCTGTCAGTGCGCCGTCCCCCGAGCTCCAGATCCCCATTGTCGGGATCTGGATTGGTGGCAGCCGGCGTCCTGGACCCAACCAGACCTCGGGCGGAAGATTGGCCCGGTAGTAGTTCAGGCTGGGAGTGAGCGAGTGGTTGGTCTCCAGTTCGGCGACTACCGCATCGACGTCTGGGTGACAGCTCCAGGCGCGGAAGTTCGCCCACCCGTTGGCCGACAGCCACTCCTCGGCAATCCCGACGAACTGAAACAGGAGCATGTACCAGGACTTCTCGTGCTGCTCGAAGCCACCGGCCCGCATCGTTGCGGGATGCCCGACCGATAGCGCGACAAGATGGTCGACGCGGTCGGCGGCCAACGCGGCGATCGACCAGGCGATCGCCGCCCCCCAGTCGTGACCGACGATGTGCGCGCGCCCGACCCCGAGCTGGTCCATGATCCCCAGCACGTCGCCCACCAGCCGCGGCATCGCGTAGGCGTCTACCGCCGCCGGCTTATCTGACCTGCCGTATCCCCGCAGGTCGGGCACGATCACGCTGAATCCCGCCTCGACCAACGACGGGACCTGGTGTCGCCACAGCCGCGCGGAATCGGGGAAGCCATGCAACAAGACGACCGGGCGGCCGCTGCCGCTCACCTCGTAGGCGATCTTCACCCCACCAACGTCGACACGCATGTCCACTTCACCCCACCAACGTCGACACGCATGTCCACTCGATTCACAGCAGTTGATGAACCTGTAAGCGTGTCTCGCTGAGCAATTGCAGTAGCTGCTTGCGGTCTGGTCCCGGTAGCGGCGTCGTTCCCGCGATCGCTTGCTCGTCAATCCGCTGGGCGAGCGCGGGCCGGGCGAGAACCTCGCGCATCGTGGCGAGACACGATCGAGTCTCGAGGTACGCCCGAAAGACGTCGGGGTCGTGGGGCATGGTGGCCATGAACCGAAGCACCTGCGAGTTGGGCGATGGGCCATCGAGCCCGTGGCGCAGCGCCTCGACCTGTCGCAGTCGGCTGCGATCCTCGCCGATGACGTCGTCGTACAGGGGTTTGAACTCGGTTTCGGTGATCTCATCCCATGCTCGCGCGAGCACGTTCGGGTCGTCCAGGTGTTCACGGACGACGTCGCGCAGGCGCTGCGCGTGGCGCAGACCAACCGTGATTCCTCGCCCGAGCGAGGGGTTGGTGCACGCCCACGCGTCCGCGATCGGCGCGATGCCGGTCGCGACCGGCTGCCCGTCGAGGGCGAGACGGCGGCAGCGGTCGAGGACGCCGCCCATCGCAGCCACCGGGGTGATCGGCTCGCCATCGAGCCAGTGGGCGTGAAGTGGGCAGGCGGAAACGACCGCCGTCCACCGGTCCGCGTCGCGCAAGCGCTTGAGCGGCTGATCCCCGCTGGCGGTGGCGATGACCACGGCCCACGTTCCGTTGTCGGCCGGGAGCGTCAGCAGCGAGATCGTGCCCAGTGGCGAGTTGATCGGCGCCACCGGCGTGGGCAGTGATTGGTCACTGGAGCGGAACATCCGCTGGTAGTAGATAAAGCCGGAGTCCTCCGACTGCTCTGGCACGGGGCGCGCGCCGGCCTCGAGCAGCCACTGCGACAGGCGGGAGCGCCTGCCCATCGCGTCGACGACCAGGTCGGCGCCGATCTGTCCGCCCGATTCCAGACGCACGCCTGTCACGTGCGGCGTTCCGTCGTACAGCTTGCTTGTCAGCCCGGTGACGGTGACGCCGCGTCGAACCTCGAGTCGCGGTTGCAGTTGCGCTGACCGGGCGAGGACCTGCTCGAGCACCGGTCGGCGGGCGGTCAGCGTGACAAACCGCTCATCGCCCTCCCGCCGCGTCCGATCGGCGACCATCGCCGGCATGCAGTCCAGCAGATCGAACCGAGCCGCACCAGCGGCCGACAGTGCGGCCGCCACGTCTGGCAGCTCACTGTCGAGCACCGCCCGGCCGCCGGAATGGAGAAAGTGGGCCATTCTGAACTGCGTCACGCCGTCGCGCTCCCAGCTCTCCCACGCCTCGTCGGGCGATTCCGGCACGCGAGACGCGTCGGCTTCCAACACAACCACGTCGTGGCGGTCGCGTGCCAGCATCACGGCGCTTGCCAGCCCGCACACACCACCGCCGACCACCACGATACTCGACACCTGTTCTCACCCATCCTGTCGGTCTGTCTGGGAGCCCGAGCAACGGCCGCGAGCGACGCCCAGGCGAAGGTCCGGCGCGGGCGCGCCGAGCTGGCGGGCGAACAGCAGCGTGTCCCAGGTGTGCCACATGTCGGTTACGCAGCCTTCTCGGTCGTAGCGGAAGAAGTGCATGTGCGGCACCGCGACCGGCGCGCCGGTGATCGGCAGAGCCGCCATGGGCCCGATCTCCAGAGGGCCCTGATGCGTCCCGGTCATCGTCGAGCGGCACGCGACGATCTCGCCCTCAGCGAGAACATCGTGCACCTCGAAACGCATATCCGGGAACGCGGTCCGGAGAACGCTGATCACTTCCCTGAGGTGAGACCTGAAGTCCGAGCCCTCCGGCTCCTGGTGATCGACCGCGTCGGCCGCGATTGCCCGATCGACCTGGTCAAGCTCGCCGTTGTTGAACATCCGCTCGAATCCTTCGAGCGCGATCGCCTTGAGCTGCTCCGCGGTCACCCGAGCCCTCCGATGAACTCGCCCTGCAGCGCGGTAACAAGGCTCATCGCGCCTGTCCCTCGACCACGCCGTATGGGAAGGCAACCGCTGCTACGCCGGTCATCGTGAGTCCCGCGGCCGACAGGAGCTCCCCGTATTCGGCGTTCGTTCGCTCCTGTCCTCCGGTCAGCACGAGCATGTTGATGTCGCTCAGCAGGGTGGGCACGGCGTCACCGCCGTGATCTGGGATCAGCCGCTCGACGATCATGACCCTGCCAGCGGGCGCCATCGCGCCCCGGCAGTTGCGCAGGATCTGGACGCAGCCTGCGTCGTCCCAGTCGTGCAGGACGTTGGCGAGGATGTAGCGATCCGCGCCCGCTGGGACGCGGTGAAAGAAATCGCCCGCCACGACTTCGCAGCGGTCGGCGAGATCCGACGCTTGCCATGCGACCCGCGCATCCGCGGCGACGGCGGGATGCTCAAACAGCACTCCCCGAAGGTGGGGGTTACGTCGGAGGATCTCGACGAGCAGGATCCCCTGTCCGCCACCGACGTCGACGACGGTGCGGGCGCTGACGAAGTCATACGTGGCGGCAACGGTTGGCGCGAACGCGGCCGTGCGCTCTGACATCGCGGCATTGAAGGTCGCCAGGCTGTCCGGGTTTTCCGCGATCGAGTCGATCCAGCTCGAGCCGAAGGCGAGCTCGCGGCCCGATCGGCCCGTCTTGACGGTCTCGAGGATGTGCCCGAACGGGGCGACTCCACCAACGGCGTCAACGAGCCGGGCCCACGATCGCATGCCGATCGGCGCGTCGCGCCGAAGGCGGTGCCCGATCACCGTCAGGCTAAAGCCTCGGGACTCGTGCTCCTCGAACACCCCGAGCGCGGCGAGCAGGCGAAGCACCCGGTACAGCGACGGCTCATCGGCGCCGGTCGCCCGTGCCAGGTCGCCGGCGCTCACCGGTCCGTCGGCCAGCAGGTCGGCGATCCCCAGCTCCGCCGCCACGTACACCGCACGCGAGATGTGGATCCCTGAGATCATCTGCAGCAGCGCCGTCGCGGCGGCGCGCTTAGAATCGGCGGATTGAGGATGGTGCTCTGGGCCGACGTTGGCGGCCCGGGCGGCTGTGGTCATGGCGTTTCTCCTTCTCAACCCGCCGCTGGGACGGATGTCTGGATCAGATGCCGTAACCGCGACGATCGCACCGGCCCGCCCCCGTTCGCATCAGGGGGATCCCTAACGTATAACGCGCAAATGGCCGAGAGAGTGCCCGCGGTGTGACCGTTGCGGCCGCCGCCTCCGCGATCGCCAGAGGCCTATTCCGGACGCGCGGAGTAGAGCCTCCAGGTGCCGATCCCGCCAAGCGTCGCGGCTCCGTGGATCCTGAACGCCAGCGATGAGCCATAGAGCGTGTCTCGCAGCGTCTCGGTGACCAGTACCTCGCCCGCCTGCGCGTGCTTGAGCGCGCCCTCGGCGATCTGCACCGCGACGCCGTGCACGGTTCCGTCGGGCGACCTCTCGATCTCGCCAACGTGTATCGCCGCGCGTGCGTTGACGGCACCACCGGTCACGGTGGTGCAGATTTCAAAGGCGCAGCGCAGGGCTGCGCTTGGAGCGCCAAAGACGGCGAGAACAGGATCTCTGGCCCGCGTCGTCAGCTGGCCGCCATTGGTCACGATCGTCTGGTCGATTTCGGGCAGGTCGGGCGCAGGCAGGCCGGCGCGTGGTTCGCCACCCGGCGGTTCGTCGTCGAGGGCCGAGCTCACGCCGTCGGCGCAGAGGACGGCGTTGAGCGTCCGAAGCTGCGCGGCCGTGGGGTCGGCACCATGCAGCGCCAGCCGTCGAGACAGTTCGGTGCGTGTGCGGACGTCGAGCTTGCGGTAGGCGCGTGACAGGTGTACCTCGATCGTCTTGGGGCTCAGGAACAACCGTGCGGCGGCCTCGCGGTTGGTCGCACTATCGGCCACGATCAGTGCGACCTGCAGTTCTTGGGGAGTCAGCTCGTCCCGCCCCGAGGCGCCCTGTCGTCGGAGGCGACCGCCGCTCGCTCGCAGTTCAGTCTGCGCCCGTCGCTCCCAGGGCTGGGCGCCGAGAGCGTGGAAGGTTTCCAGCGCATCGCGCAGGCGCTCTCGCGCTTGGACGCGTCTCCCCGCGCGACGCAGGCGTTCGCCGCACACGAGTTGGGTCCGGGCCGTCTCGAACCGGGACCTGGTCGGTGCGTCGATAACCTGCTCAATCGCTGCGTCCAACAGCTCCGCCGGCGCGACGAGCACTCGGGCGCGCGCGACAACGTGTCGTCCCCAGGGAGATTGTGCGGCAGCGCTTCGCCGTTCGAGATCGGCGATCGCAGCTTCAGCCCCGGTGGCGTCACCGACGCGGGCCAGCGTCTCAATTCGGTCGGCTGCGAGCCGGACGAAGCCGGGATGGCGCACCGGTGCCATCAGCCGATCGGCATCGTTCAGTGCGATCAGCGCGGCGTGGTCGTTGCCGAGTCCAAGCTCGAGCAGGCCGAGCGCCGCGTCGGCCTCGGCCGCTACCCAGCGATCGGTGCCGCCGAACCGCTGCTGGACGTCTGCGATGTGCTGGCGGCATGGTGCGTCGAGTCCGATTGCGGCCTCGATCGCGGCTACCTGCGCGATCGTCCATGCCGGCCATGACGCTCGTCCTTCGTGCGCCAAGGCAAGCGCTTCACCGCCGGTCTTCAGTGCCTTCATCAGCAGTCCTTGGCGCAGTTCGATCGTCGCGCGGGTCCTGAGGCTGTAGCACAGCGCCGGCATGTGTCCGACGCGCCGGAGCTCGAGGATGCTCGTCGCGAGCGCCGCTTGGGCCTCGTCGAGGAGGTCTGCCGCCGATAGCACCTCGCAGGCGTAGGCGACCTGAAGATCGGCCAGGCCCTCTGAGGCGACGATCGCCATCCGCGCGGCGGCAAGCGCGTCGGTCACCCGGCAGTCGGCGAGCCGCTGCCACGCCAGCGTGGTCAACAATTCGCGATCTTCGGGCGCGGTCGGGACAGGCACGAGGGTCTGGGCTCGGTCTGCGAGCGCCCGCGCGCCATCGATGTCCAGGCGTGAGCAGGCCCAGTCCCACGCCACGGCGAGCATCATCGCGGCCTTGCGCGGATGATTCGCGGCGAGCCGCTCGGCGTGGTCGACCATCGGTCCGAACAGGGGCTGCGGGCTCGACCTAGTGGTTGCGACCCACCAGCGCGCGATCGTGATGTCGGCCGCCAGCTCAGGCTCCCGCGTCAGTGACTCGCCGCGATCCAGTAGCGCCTCGGCGTGCTCTGGCTGACCGGCAAGCCAGGATGCCTCGCCCGCGAGCAGCAGCCGCTGAGCGCGGAGCTCCTCGTCGGGCGTCGCGGTCGCGGAGCGCTCGAGCCATCTCGCCGCGGCGTCACACGCGCCTCGACGACGCGCCGAAAGTCCGGCGCGGACGAGATCGCCCGCGACGCGCTCGTCCGGTTCAATGCCCGAGGCGACGAGGTGCCACGCGCGGCGAGCGCTGTGGGGCTCTGTCAGCCCGCCCGCCAGCGCCCGGTGTGCGGCGCGGCGTTGCTCGTCGGTCGCGGCACTGTAGACCGCCGAGCGCACCAACGGATGCCAGAACCAGATCCGGTCCTGCTGAACACGAACCAGGCCGGCTCGCTCTGCCTGATCAAGCCCACCTGCGGCGCCCGGAGTGGCGCGACGGACGGATTCCACGTCGTCGCCGTCGTTCGCTGCGGCGAGCAGCAGCGCGCCACGGCCATCCTGATCTAACCGTTCGATCCGGGCAAGGAACGCCCGCTCGATGCTCTCGGTAACCGTCAGACGATCGGCAAGCGGACGCCGACCCGTCCGCTGATCGAGATCCAGGCCCGCCGGTAGCTCCAAGAGCGCAAGCGGGTTACCGGCCGACTGCTCCCACAGCGCCCGGACCACCTCGGGAGCCAATTCATAGCCCCGATGGGCGATCAGCATGTTGGCCGCTGCGAGGTCGACGCCATCCACACGCAATTCGGGGATGCCGGTCATCTCCAGCGCCTCACGCGACCGCGCCCCGACCAGGATGCCGATCGCCTCGTCGCCGATCCGGCGCCCCACGAATGTCAGCGCGTTGACCGTCTCGACATCCAACAGTTGCGCGTCATCGACGACGAGCATCAGCGGCTCGTGCGACGCGATCTCGGCCAACAGCGCCAAGACCCCCGCGTAGACAGCCAGCGCGTCCGTGGTGGAATCATCGCCACCGCCCAGCGCAACTTCGATCGCGCGGGACTGGCGCGCGGGCAGGGCGCCCAGTTGCCCGAGCACCGGCCCGATGAGCTCGCTCAGACCGGCGTACGGCAGCGCGGCCTCCGCCGCAGCTCCACGAGCGTTGAGCCGCCGCATGTCCATCACCTGCCGCTCGGCGTAGCGAAGCAGCGCCGTCTTCCCGATACCCGGCTCGCCAATCATCAGCAGGGCGCCACCCGCCCCACCGCGAACCTCGGTCAGCAGTTCATCAATCCTCGCGCACTCTCTAAGGCGCCCAACCAACACCTGACCAACCTAACGGCTCAACGCAGCCAGTTCGAGGAGAATTCGCTGCGTTGATGCTGGGTTGATTGTCCGAGGCGTCCGGCGGTACCGTTGCGGCGCAGACCTCGAAGTCTCGATCCAAGCGCAGCACAACAGGAGAGTGGGAGAAGATGCGAAACCGCATCACGCTGGTTGCCATGTTGCTCACGCTGGCCGCCGCGATGTTCGCATCGCAGGCAGGCGCGTCCTCGAGCCGACTGCCGAAGCTGATCACCTCCACGTGGTCCGGGATCAGGCCGGCGACGATCGGCTTCAGCGGCGATGGCGGCAACATCGTCACGCGCATCCACTGGAAGCGCTGGACCCAAACCGGCGCAGTCGGCACCGGGACCAGCGACATCCAGAATTGCGTTCCGAACTGCGCGCAGGGGAAGCAGACGCCGGTCTCGACCAAGATCACCTTCTCAACGCCCGTGAACGGCCATTTCACGAAGGTGATCGAGGTACGAGACGGGATCAGGCTCGTCGCGCGTTACGGGCGGTCCGCGTGGCCGGGGAGCGCCGGCTGATCAGCATCCGCGGAATGCCGGTGCGTGATCGGCGCCGTGTGCCCCGGTTCGAGCTACCCGGTATGAACCTCGCCGTCGGCTTGTTGGATCCGAAGGATGACTGCGGTGTGCGCGGCGACCGGGATCGTCACCGAACCCTCGCGCAGCCCGAGCGGCCGGTACGCCGGCGGAGCCATCGCCGCGCCGGGGCCGATCCGGCGGCCGCCGAGGCTGATCCCGCCGGTCGCCGCCAGACCGCGTGAAGAGGCGGTTCGCAGCACGGTCTCGGCCGCGGACCGGTATCCCCGCCCAGGTAGATGGAGGGCCACCACGAGCGGGCCGCCGAGGTTGTCGAGCACGACCGACATGGCGCCGCTGGCCGCTTCGAGCGCGTAGGCGCGCAGCTTGCCAGCGTCCGGGTCGGTGAGCTGTAGGAATGCTCCCGGCGTGAGCTGCTGCACGGCCAGCAGGCCGTAGAAGTCAGGGCGGGCGAACAGCGCCGCTCCGTGCCGGCCGGTGCACAGCGGGCTGTACGGTGCACAGCCGGCGATCCTGCCCTGGAACTCGACGCTGGTGAGGCCCGCGTGCGCCAGCAGCAGCGTGTAGTCCAGCGACCACAGCGCCGAGGCGAACACGTCGCTGGTGCCGGGAGCGCCCCAGCACACGGCGGAGTTGGTCTCATCAATCGTGGCCGGCACCCGGTCGGACCGTCCGGCCGCGACCGTCGCGTCGGCGGCCGCCCGCTCTGAGCGCTCGGCCCGGACCGAGAGCAGTTCGGCGATCGTCGGCCGGCGCCCGCCGCAGGCGCTCTCTGGATAGTTGTGGGAGGTCAGGAGCGTGATCTCGCGGGCCCGCGCCTGCTGACGGGCGAACGTCGCGAGCCAGCGCCGGCCGCTGCTGGACGCGTCCGGGCCGGCAAGCCCTACCCCCGGCACCGCCGCGCGCAGCGCCCGTGCGTAGCGCCGGAACTCGCGCAGGTAGCTCGCCTCGGAAATCCCGTAGCGGTCGGGCTCGTTACCGATCTCGATCGCCGCCAGCCTCGCGCCCAGGATCCGGGCGGCGCTGCGCGCCTCGTCGGCCGCGCGAGCGGGGTCGAAGTGGAGCAGGTTGACACCGAGGATCACCCGCCAGCTCGTGCCCCGCAGGACCGCGGCGAGTGCACGCAGCGACGCCGGCGTGGCGGTCCCGTGCGCCCAGCGCGGCGGGCGTTCGTGACGCGAGGTCCAGAAACTCCGGTCCAGTGAGTTGCCGCCGATCCGCAACAGTCCTCGCGGTCCGAGCGTCAGCAGGTACCGGCGGAGGTTCGTGTGCGCGAACTGGTTCTTGGTCAGCGTCCAGTCCTCCATCGCGAGTCCGACGAACCCCGCCGGCAGCGAGTGACCGGAGCGCCGCGAGCTGATCGCGACCACGAACTGGCGGGCCGGCTGAGGCGGCCCGCCTGCCGCCGCGGTGCCTGCATGGGTCCGCGCGCCACCGCCGCAGGCCGCCAGCACCACGGCGGCGGCGAGCGCCACCGCCGAGGCGACCAGCGCGGATCTGCGCACGCAGGGTTTCGACATCGATCCGTTGGCCCCGGGGTGAGCGAATCAGGTCTTCGGGATCAGGCCGAACTCGGTCAGCAGCTCGCCGATCTCGGTCTCGTCGAGCTTGTTCACCAGCCAGTTGCGGAACCGGTGTGGGCCAGGGAGGTCCAGTCCTTCGCCGTCTCGTAGTCGGCTGGAGCCCGCTAGCAGCGTGCGGATGTCATAGGTCGAGTTAAATACTTCCGGCACGCCGCGCTCGATGTCGAGGAGCTGATAGACGGCTTCGATCGGGGTGCGGACCGAGTATTCAGTGGTGAAGATGCAGTCGCGGCTGGTTTCGGCGAACTGCCCGATGAACGCGAAATTGGCCGCGCCAGCGGGCACGACGTCGGGTCGGTCCCCGGCGCGGCGTGGCATGAAGAACGCGGTCACGTAGGGCATCATCACGGGCACGCACTTGGCGCCGTCGGCAGCTAGCTGCGGGATGTCCGAGTTGGGCACGCCGAGGTGGTACAGCCACTCTTGGACGATCTCTTCGCCGGTGCAGTCCTGCATCGGCTTGGTGACGTAGTCGCCGGGTCGGTCGACAAACAACGAGTAGAGCCACACGACGATCTCGTCCGGTGCCTGTTGCTTGAAGTGCGGCTGGCGGTTGACCGTCCAGCTCAGCAGCCAGCTGGAGTCCTGAACGCTCACGATCCCGCCGGTCACGATCTTGCCGCTGAACGGATCGCGCTTGCAGATCCGCTGGATGTACTCCGGGATCCGCGTGTCGAGCGTGGTCACCGTCGCCGACTCCCACTTCGTCTCGGGGATGTGCGAGCCGAACACGTCCGGTCGACCGAACGCCGGATCGCGTGCCGCGATCCGCCGCCACAGATCCCACGCCGGCGCCGGGCCCTGATCGAGCCTGGCCGGGGTGTGATGGTCGCCGGCGTTGGAGTTCTCGGTGAGCGAGCCGATCGTCACGAACAGCAGGTCGTCGCGACCGAGGTCGACGCCGCCAAAGGCGCCGTCGGCGACCCAGTCGATGTGGGTCGCGCGCTTGTGCTCTGGCGTGATCTCGAACTCGACGTCGGTGACCTCGGTGCCGAACCGAAACACGACGCCATGATCCAGCAGCCACGTGTAGAGCGGCAGCACCAGCGACTCGTACTGGTTGTACTTGGTGAACTTCAGTGCCGAGAAGTCGGGCAGACCGCCGATGTGGTGGATGAAGCGGTGCAGGTACAGCTTCATCTCCAGCGCGCTGTGCCACTCCTCAAACGCAAACATCGTGCGCCAGTACAGCCAGAAGTTGCTGGCAAGGAACGGCTGCCCGAACACCTCGTTGATCCGGCGACCCTCCATCTCCTCCCGCGTCGCGAGAAACACCTTGATCAGATCTCGCTGCGCTTGCTCGCCAAGTGCGAACAGCCCGTCGGTGTGAGCGTCCTGACCGCGATCGACGGTCACGCGCTGGAGCGAGAAGTTGGGGTCGTCATGGTCAAGCCAATAGAACTCGTCAAGCACCGAAGCGTCCTCGATCTCGAGTGACGGGACCGAGCGAAACAGGTCCCACAGACACTCGAAGTGGTCCTCCATCTCACGACCGCCGCGAATCACGAACCCCTTCTCGGGCTCCTTGATCCCGTCCAAGGCCCCGCCCGGCAACTTCAACCGCTCGAGAATCGTGATCTTTTGCCCGGGCATCTGGGCGTCTCGGATCAGAAACGCCGCGCCGGCCAGCGAAGCGAGGCCCGCCCCGACAAACCACGCGGACTTGTCCTCGACACCGGCCGGCTTTCGTGGACGCGCGAACGCCTCATAGTTCCCACTCGTGTAACGCATGGTCTGATTGATAGCCGCAACGGGCCGCCGCCGCATCCACAGGTGCACCCGCGGTCTCACTGGAGGCCAACCGTCCGCCGGTGCGGTGTTGACTCTTCCCAAGCCCTGTCAGATCTGTGGCTCACGGGCCTGCATCGGCAGCCGGAGGATGAGCGCGAACGCGACCACGATCGGCGCCAGACACGCCCAGGCGGTCACCGCCAGCGCGTGCGTCGGTAGATGGTCGGCGAAGGCCGAGAAGAAGATCGTCCCCAGGGCGGCGACGCCGACCGCGCTCGAGAGCTGCTGTACCGCCTCCAGTACCCCGGAGGCGGAGCCGACCTCGTCCATCCCGACGCCGGCCAGGATGAAGTCGAACAGCTGGCCGAGGCTCGCGCCGGCGCCGACGCCGATCAGGAACAGCCCGGGGGCGAGGTCTGGCGTCGAGGCCGTGCGGGCGCCGGTCACGGTCAGAGCCAGCACGACCGTGCCCGCGGCGACGATCGCGACGCCGAGGTGGAGCATGTGGCGGCCGAGGCGACCGATCAGCGCGAACCCGGCGCCCATCCCGGCGATCATCCCGACGACCATCGCCATCAACGTCAGCCCCGCGTGGATCGGCGAGAACCCCTCGCCGAGCTGCCCGAACAGCGAGACGCACAGGAGCAGGCCGCCGAACGCGCCGAAGAAGGCCAGCGCAACGAGGATCCCGCTCGTGTAGGTGCGGTTGGCCAGCAGCCCGGGCTCGATCAGCGGATCGCCGTGGCGGTGCCGCTCCCAGACGACGAACGCGCCGAGCAGCAGCGCCCCCGCGCCCAGCATGACGAACGTCCACGCCGGCCAGCCGGCCGCGCGACCCTGGATCAAGGGGTAGATGATCGCGGTCAGCGCGAGTCCGACGAGCACCATCCCGCCGATGTCCAGCCGGATTCCGGGATGGGCGACGGTCCGCGGCAGCACCCGCACGGCCCCGGTGAATGCGGCGATGCCGACCGGCACGTTGATCAGGAACACCAGCCGCCAGCCGATCCCCCACAGGTTCGCCTCCACCAGCGCGCCGGCGAGGATCGGCGCAGCGAGGATCGAAAGGCCCATCATCGGGCCGAAGGCGCCGAACACCTTGGTCATCTCGTCCTCGGCGAAGACCTCCTTGAGCATCCCGAACCCCTGGGGGATCATCAGCGCCCCGAACGAGCCCTGCAGCACCCGGAAGCTGATCAGCACCGCCGGCGAGGGGGCGGCCGCACAGGCGGCGGACATCACGGTGAAACCGGCGGAGCCGATCAGGAACAGCCGGCGGCGGCCGAACATGTCCCCGAGCCGGGCGCCGGTGATCAGGAACACGGCGAACGCGAGCGTGTAGCCGGCGCTCAGCCACTGCAGGGTGGAGACGCTGCCGCCGAGCGCCGTCCGGATCGACGGGCCGGCGACGTTGACGATCGTCGCGTCCATCAGATCCATGATGTTGGCGGCGAGCACGACCGCGAATACGAACCAGCGCAGCGGATTGCGGGTGATCGGTGGCGTGGCGGCGCCCGGGGAGCTCGCCGGCCCTTCGGCCTGGACCATCGTTCTTACGTCTGCAACCGTCTGCATCATGTCTCCTTACTGAGTACGCTGTTCGCAGTAATCGGTGGCGACGGTAGCAGACTGAGTACACTGTTCGCAATGAGTTCGCGTCGTGAGGTCATCTGGGACCGTCCCGAGCGGGCCGCTCGCGGTCCTGCCCCCTCGCTCTCACGCGAAACGATCTCCACGGCCGCCGTGAAGCTGGCCGACACGCGGGGAATCGAGGCGGTCTCGATGCGTACCCTGGCGGTCGAGCTCGGCGTTGGAGCAACGTCGCTCTACCGTTACGTCGCCCGGAAGGACGAGCTGATCGAGCTGATGGTCGATGCGGTGATGGGCAACGACCTGCAGTTCGAGGTCCGCGGGGACTGGCGCGAGGACCTGCACTCGTTCGCTCACGGCCTGCGGGCGATGACCCTGCGCCACCCCTGGATGGCCGTCCCGAGCGCCGGCCTGCGCAATTTCGGACCGAATACGGCCCGGCGCTACGAGCAGGTGCTCTCAGCGATCGACGGTCTCGGTCTCGAGATCGACGAGATGCTCGTGATGGTGGAAACGCTCGACGCCTTCGTCCGTGGTCGCGCACTCGAGGAGCTCTCCGAGCAGGAGGCCGTTCGGCGCTCGGGTCTCGACCAGGAGCAATGGATGCAAACCCAGATCCCCTACATCGAGAGTCTGATCGAGAGCGGCCGCTACCCGCTCCTCACTCGCGTCGTCTTGGACGCTCGCGCGCCGCACGATCCCGACCGCCTCAAGCACGGCTTCGACCTGGGGCTCGAGCGAGTGCTCGCCGGCCTCGCGACGATGCTCCCCGAATAGCTCACCTGCGCCGACACGGCCGGTGCGGATCGCCTGCGTCTACGTGGGTTTATGAGCGCGCGGCGTTACCAGCCCGGGAGCCGTGATCAGCGATGGTCAAGCTCGAGAGAGCTCTTGTCCGAGGAGGGGCGGTTACTGCCGGGCCGCTCTGGCGACCACGCCGTCGACAACAACGTCGATGGCGAAGCGAAACCGCTCCTCGCCATCGCCGGCGACCATCTGCGCGGCGTGGGCGGCGATCAGAGGGAACCGATCGGGCGGTAAGCCGGCGAGGGTGTTGTAGATCTCGTCGGCATGCACCTGGCGGCCACCGTCGTCACTGCGGCCGCGGGCGCGCCGCACATCGTCCTCGCTCGCGACGGCCGTCACCAACAAGACGAGTATGTCGCACGCCCAGGCGGCGTCTTGGGGGTCAATCCCGCCGGCGAGCAGGATGCCCAGGAGGTTCTCAGCCAGAAGCAGAACCGTTTCGGTCGTGGGTGGATCGGCCAGGGTCAGCGCGGCCATTCCAGGATGAGCGAGCAGTGCCTGGTGCAGGCGCTGAAGCAGAGCGTGCAGCTGAGCACGCCAACGTGAAGGGTCCGGGGCTTCGAGCTCGACCGTGGCGGTGACGCGATCAAGCATCGCCTGCAGCAGGCCCTCGCGGCCGGAAACGTAGACGTAGAGAGACATAGCTCCCGTATCCAGGGCGGCCGCGACCCGGCGCATCGTGACCGCCTCCAAACCGTCGGACTTCAGGATCGCCAGGGCCGCGTCGACGACCGCGTCCTCGCTGAGCGGCGCCTTTGCGGGGCGGTCACGAGTCGAACGATGACGGACCGAGGGGGTCACCGGAGCTGGATCGTCGGTGCGAGCCATTGCGGACCGAAGTCTACTTGACAGTACGCCGTACGTGCCATACGTTGTACGTCACGTACCTTGTACGCCAGCCGGCCACCTCGACTCGATCTCCGTTCAGGAGGACCTCATGGACACCATCACCAGCACCCCATCCTCGCCGCCCGACGCCGGCACGACGCGCTCGCGGCCCTATCGCCTGCGCTGGGTCGTGGCGGCCGTCGTGCTGGCCGCCAACCTCATGGATGTGCTCGATGCCACGATCGTCAACGTCGCCGGCCCCTCCGTCCATCGCGACCTCGGTGGCGGCGCCAGCACCCTGCAGTGGCTCAGCGCCGCCTACACCCTGGCGTTCGCCGTGCTGCTGATCGCCGGCGCGCGGCTCGGCGACATCTTCGGTCGCCGCCGCCTGTTCCTCATCGGCTCAGCAGGCTTCACCCTGTTCTCGGCCGCTTCGGCAGCCGCGCCGACGATCGGCGTGCTGATCGCCTTCCGGGCGCTGCAAGGCGCCTCCGGGGCACTGATGATTCCGCAGGGCTTTGGCTTGATGAAGCAGGTCTTCACCGACGACGCGGAACTCGGTAAGGCGTTCGGTCTGTTCGGTCCGGCGACGGGTGTACCGATGCTCGCCGCGCCGATCGTCGCCGGCGCGCTCATCGACGCCAACCTGTGGGGTATCGGATGGCGCCTGGTGTTCCTCATCAACGTCCCGATCGGCGTGCTGGCGCTGGCTCTCGCGATCCGTTCGCTGCCCCGCGGTGCCACGCACCCCGACGTCAAGCTCGACCTTCGTGGCGTCGGGCTCGTCGGCTTGGCGCTGGTCGCGATCATCTATCCCCTGATCCAGGGGCGGACCGACGGCTGGCCTGCCTGGTGCTTCGCGATGCTCGCGGCCGGCGCGGTCCTGCTATTCGTCTTCCTGCGCTACGAGCGGCGCCGCGGCAACGACGCGCTGATCGAACCCAGACTGCTCAGCAACCGCGCCTATCTCAGCGGCACCGCGGTCGCACTGGCCTTCTTCGGCGCCTTCAGCGGGCTGCTGCTCTGCATCTCGCTGTACGGCCAGCTCGGCGAGGGCTGGTCACCGATCCACGCCGGTCTGACATTGACGCCGATGGTCGTGGGCATGATCCTCGGCATGGTCGGCTCCAACGCAGCCGTCAGTCGACTCGGGCGTCACCTGTTCCATATCGGAATCCTGCTGATCGTCGCCGGCACGGCCGGGCTTGCCCTGACCCTCACCGGTGCGGGCACCGCCTCAACCTGGGACCTCGTCCCCAGCCTGTTCTTCGTCGGCGTCGGCGTCGGTGCCAGCATCGGGCAGCTGTTCCGATTCATTCTGACCAGCGTGAGCATGGACGAGGTCGGATCCGCTTCAGGTGTGTTGGAAGCCGTACAGCAACTCTCGAGCGCGCTCGGAGTCGCCGTCCTGGGCAGCATCTTCTTCTCCGCCTTCGACCACCACCTCCCGCCCGACGCACTCCAGATCACCGCCTGGGCCTGCCTGGCACCATTGGCAGCCGCCTTCCTCCTCGTGTTCCGGCTACCGGTGTTTTCGTCAGTCGTTGCTGTGCGTCAGAAAGTCCGCGATGAGATTTGCGATGTCCGCCGGTCGCTCCTCAGCGACATAGTGTCCGCAATCGGGGATGACCATGCTCCGTAGGTTGGCAGCGGCAGATCGGAGGTTGTCGGCAACTGCCGACCCGAACACGGTTGCGCCTCCGACCGCGAGCACGGGAATTCGAAGCGGCTCGATCAGATGCTTGGTGTTGTGGGCGATCTCTTGCTCGACTCCGCGATACCTGGCGAGCGCCGATCGCATTTTGCCTGGCTGAACGTAGGTCCGGAGGTATTCGTCCACTGCGTTGGTGGTCGGCACATCGGGCGTGGCGGAAAATGCCCGGTAGAACCACTCGAGATAGGTCCGCTCTTGCCCGGCGATGATGGTCTCGGGCAAGTCGGGAATCCGGTGGAAATCGGCAAACCACGGTCCACTAGCGCCTGGTCCGGTATCGCTCCATGGCCCACGAGGGAGGGCCTCAAATACACCAAGGTGAGCGATTTCGCCAGGGTAGGCGGCGGCGTACGCGAGCGCGGTGGAGCCGCCCCAGTCCTGCCCGATGACTGACACCGTGTGACACCCCAGATGGGCAACGAGTTCGTGTACGTCGGCGGCGCCCGTTGGCACGTCGTTGGGCAGGCCGCCCGCCGTCGAGTCACCGAGGCCGCGTAAGTCAGCCGCGACCACGCGATAGGTGCTCGCGAGCGCGGGCATCACGTCTCGCCACGCATACCAGGTATTGGGAAAGCCGTGCAGAAGGAGCAGGGTCGGGCCTGAGCCTCCGGTGACAAATTGAAGCTTCGCCCCGTCGCTGGTCGTAAAGGTTTGGTGGGCGAAACCAGGCGGAGGGTCGGCTGCTGCGGTTGTGCCGACTGCGTACCGCGCTGGCGCCTCGGTTCGCATCGGCACCCAGCGCGTCGCGGCCAGCGGCCGGGCAGGATCCACGACGAGCTGCTTCGCGACGCTCAGGAAATGCTGGGTGTGAGCCTTTGCGGCATGCCGGTCCAGCGCATCCCGAGACGCCCAGATCTCGTAGCCGACGTAGCGCGTTTCATCTTCTGGGTCCACCCCGACTTCGAAGCGGACGACGCCATCATCGTGGCGATGGGTCGCATCTACCAGACGCTGTAGCTCCGCGTGCAGCTGCGACACGGCGTCACGACGGGCTTTGACCTCCACCACCAACTGAACCGTCTGGCCAGCTTCGAACACCTGCGGCACCGCCTCCTCATCGGTCATGCGCGGTCGACCTCTGGCATCGGCCAAACCTGGCGAAGTAGACGTTGGGGCCAGTCAGTCGGTATCTGGCCATTACTGACATAGGCGGCGTAAAAGGACCCGATCATCATGTTGACGGCCACGTCTATGTCAGTCCACTCACCGAGCTCGCCGTTATGAATGCCTGCCGCGAGCGCTTCGTGAAGCAGCCGACGCCGGGGGCCGACCATGCGTCCGCGAAACCGGTCAAGCAGGGCCGGGTGGCGATCCTCCTCGGTGAGAAGCGTGCCCAGGAGAGCCATCGAATGCCGCCGCGCGAGGTTGCGGCCGAAGTTTTCAAGTATCGCCAGTGCGAACTCTCGAGCCGACCCCGACCGTTCCGGGAGTGTCTCGACTCTGATCGAGTCGATGACGGCCGCCGCCAACGCCGCCTTGTCGCGATAGCGACGACGCAGGGTTGGGACCGTCGTGTGCGCCTCACGCGCGACAGCTTCGATCGACATCCCTGAGTATCCACGTTCCCTCAGTCGCTGCTCCGCAGCCGCCAGAATCGCTTGATCGAGCTTCGGATCGCGCGGCCGGCCCGGGGAGCGATCCTGCTGTCGGACCGAGGTCTGGGTCGCGAGTCCTCGCTGTCGTCTGATTGGGGCAGTCGCAGAACGAGATGCCGTGCGATCATCTGTCTTCATATATATATTACGGTACCCTATCGTAAAGCTTTACGAGTGAGAGGCGCCCCCATGTCGGGCCGCTGCCAGCGACGCTCGCCGTTGACCATGTCCTCGGTCGGCAGCAGACCAACAGATGCGGCCACGGCCTGCGAGGCGAGATGTTCTGGGTGGATGTGGGCGCACAGCTGACGAATGTCGTGCTGGCTGAGCCAGCGGGCCATCAACCCTGCCGCTGCTTTGGCGAATCCGTGACCCTGGTAGGCAGTCGCGATGATCCACGCGAGCTCGGCGACCGAGCCGAGCCGGGTCTCGATCACTGTTGCCTGGACGGTCCCGACGGGATGCTCGTCCGCGCCAGTACGCACGATCCAGTTCAGCCAGACCTCGCGCCCGTCCGGAGATGCACCATGGGACTGACGCACGAAGCGTGATCTCACCTGATCGAGGTCCGGCGGCTCTCCGCCAATGAACCGATGCAGCGCCGCATCAGCCAGCAGCGGCGCGAGCTCCTCCGCGTGGCGTGCCCGCAGCGGGTCCAAGCAGACGTAGGACGACCTCACCGGCTCGGCGCGCAACCTCACGGACCAGTCGTCCCTAGATGGTTGATTCCACGGCGCGGGCCATGTTTGTCGTCGGTTTCGAGGAGAACCGAGCAGCAGGGTCGAAGTCGGCGGTGCTGATCAGCATCGCCGACCCCAGGGGCCCTGGACGGACGCCGACCTCGACTTCGACCAGCTGCTCACAACCGCTCGACCGCCGGGTGCGGATCCAGGATTGGTCTCTTTTCGTCCTCCCATCGGCAAAAACGACCAACCCTGGCCGGGACCGAGTCCGACGGCGTCGATCAGCGACGATCCCCGCTTCGGTCAGGACCGCAGCGGCTGCGGACACCGCTTGGCGGCCCCGCCGGACCATGGAATCACTCATCTAGGTGCTCGGGTCCGAGCGAAAGATCGGCCAGCCGATCTCGGTGATCCAGTCGGACTCGTCGTCGGTGTCGAGCAGGCCGCGCACGTAGTGTTCACGCAGCGGCCCGTCGACGCCGATCTCATGACGCGTCACATAGGCGCCGAGCTCGCCGTACGTCAGATCGATGCCGGTCAGCGGACCGTCATGGCGGACGACCGCCAGCTCGGTGGCGGGGAGTGTGATCGGGCGCACGCGTCCGATCTCGCGAGCGGCCGTCGACTGGCCGTCCGGATCGTCGGTGGCGATCGGCAGGAACACGGTGGCGTGGCCGGCGTCGCGCTCGAACAATTCGCCGGCATACAGACCGCCGCTCGGCCCCGCCGGGCTCAGTCCCTGCGCGCGGGCGGTTGCCTGCAGCTCGCCCAGCGCGCCCTGCCACCACGCGAGGATGTCCTGACGGGCGACCGTCTCCTCGATCGCGATCGCCGGCGTGGCCGGGACCGATCGGTGCTCCACGGCGGTGGCGCCGTCCGGGCGCCCGAGCAGATCCCGCAGTTCGCCGACCGCGGCGCGGGTGCGATCAAGCTCGGCCTCGAGCCGGTCGAGATGAGCGACGATCAGCTGGTTGCGCTGCTCGGGTTCGGCCGCCGCCAGCACTGCCCTGACCTCGGCGACCGGCATCTGTAGCCCGCGCAGCCGGCGGATCACCTGCGCCTGCGGGATCTGGCGCTCGGAGTAGTAGCGGTAGCCGTTGCCGGGATCGACCTCGGACGGCTCCAGCAGCCCGACCTCGTGGTAGTGGCGCAGCGTCTTGACGCTGAGATGGGAGGCGCGTGAAAAGTCGCCGATCGTGACCCGGCCGGACATCTGACCAGACAAGTATCGACCCTCCCCGTACCGGAGGCTCCAGGTGCAGATCCGGCCTTGACTCTCCCGTCACCGGAGGGCCGACGATGTCGCTGCATCCCCCACCAAGAGAGGAGCTCAGACCAATGAGCACCACCGTTCAGCTGCCGGGCGTGATCGATACACAGGCGATCGTCGCGACATTCGCCGATGACGCGCTCGTCAACGACAACCATCGCGAGTTCTCAGGGACCGACCAGATCCGCGCCTGGGTCGCGGCCGAGCTGGTCGGTGACCACGTCACGATCGCGCCGGTGCAGGCGTTCGACCATCACGGGATGACGATCGTTCGCGGGCGCTACGACGGCGACTACGACAAGGCCGGCCTGCCCGACGAGCTGATCCTGACCAACTATTTCACGGTCGAGCACGACCGGATCGTCAGCCTGTTCGTGATCCGCAACCGCGACTAGCGTGGTCGCGGTCGGTCGCCTGCGGCGCTACCCGCGGTCGGTCGCCTGCGGCGCTACCCGCGGTCGGTCGCCTGCGGCGCTACCCGCGGTCGGTCGCCTGCGGCGCTACCCGCGGCCAGTCGCGTGCAGCGCTACCCGCGGCCAGCCGACGGGTGCAGCAATGGCACCGCGCCGCTCCACCCCGTCCGCAGCAGCTCGACCAGCGACGGCGGCGTGACCGGTTCGAGCGCCGCCGCCGCGATCGGGCGCGGCCGGCGCCGGTCATATCCGCCCGGGGTCCAGTGCAGCAGCTTGTCGCCCAGCACCAGCCACGGCTCGCCGTCGTCGAGCACGAACGTCCCGTCGGGCAGCGTCCCGGCGGCGACCGGGTCGTGTCGGCGACGGGCACCGGTCGCGGGATCGACGCGCTCATCGTGCAGCTGGGCGTCGATCATCTCGGCGCCCCGCTGCCCCGGGTGCAGCTCGTTGAAGCGCCCCGTGAACTCGCGGTAGTCCTCCCGGCGGCACAGCGCACACGGCCGGTGGCCGGCCGCGATCGCGGTTGCCTCGTCGAGGAAGAACAGCTCGGTGAACCGTCCCGGCATCATCAGCCCTGGTCGCTGCCAACCGCGGAATCGCAGCCGGCAGGCGATCCAGCGCCGGCCGTTGTAACGGCGCCGCAGCTCGCCGCAGGCGTCATGTAGGCAACCGCGGTTGGCGTAGACCAGGCCGCGTGCCGGGTCGGCGACGATCTCGCCCAGCGGTGTGCCGCGGTTGCGCAGCGGGCTCATCGCCCGCGGGGGCTCACACCCACCGCGGGTCGGTCGTCAGCGGCCCGCCGGCGTCACCGGTGTTGACCGTGTGCAGCGGCTCGATCAGCAACACCCACGCCTCCTCGTCGGCGCGCGGGCAGTGCTCCACTCCGCGCGGCACGACGAACAGCTCGCCCTGCTCCAGCGCGACGTCCCGGTCGCGCAGTTGGATCGTCATCCGGCCCTGGACGACCAGGAAGAAGTCGTCGGTGTCGTCGTGCTTGTGCCAGACGAATTCGTCGCGGACCTTGACGACGAGCACCTTGTAGTCGTTGAGCATCGCCACGATCCGCGGCTCCCAGTGGCCGTCGAACGAGCCGAGCGCCTGAAGCAGATTCACCTTGTCAGCCATGGCCGCTCATGCTCGCACGGTTCCGCGGGAAGACGACAACTCGCAACCGCCGCGAACTTGTTGATTCGTTACCGAGGGGCGGGGTGGAATCGACAAAGTTCGTCTCGGTCCGGTGCGGTGCGGTGCGGCGGCGATTCTCGGCGGCCGGTGAAGCGATCAGGTCGCCGCCAGCAGCCCGCGCCCGTACCAATCCGAGCGATCGCGCACGCCCGGCAGCGCGAAGAAGTAGCCGCCTCCGACCGGGGTCACGTAGTCGACCATCGGCTCGCCGACGAGCCGCAGCTGCGTCGCCTCGAACTGGCGACGGATGTTCTGCTGGAACGAGTTGAAGATCAGACCCATGTTGAGGTTGCCGTTGAGGTCGATGCCGGCGTCATAGTTGTAGCCACGGCGGTAGATCCGGCTCTCCTCGGTGCTCGCGGCGCGCGGATTGGCGAGGCGGATGTGCGCGCTCAGCGGGATCCGGCGGCCGTGCGGATCGGTGCGGTAGTCGGGGATCGCGGTCTCCGAGTCCGTGCCGATCGGCGCGCCGGTGTCGCGGTAGCGGCCGATCATGCGCTGCTGCTCGATCAGCGACACCCGGTCCCAGAACTCGACCAGCGTCTTGATGATCCGGCACACGTGGTAGGTGCCGCCGGTCGCCCAGCCCGGCTCGCCGATCCCGTCGACGAGCCACAGCAGCCGGTCGGCGATTCGCGGATCCTGCACGTCGGGGTTGGCGATCCCGTCCTTGAAGCCGAGGTGGTTGCGGGGAGCGCCGGCGGGCCGCGGCGGCGCGATGAACCCATCCAGCCGCCAGCGGATCTGCATCGCGCCGCGCGTGTGCTTGGCGATATAGCGCAGCGCGTGGATCGCCGTGTCGGGGCTGCCGGCGCAGATCTGCAACAGCAGGTCGCCGCCGGTCTGGGCGAGGTCGAGGTCGTCGTTGGGGAACGAGCGCATCGGCGTCAGGTGCCGCGGTCGCTGCGCCGTCAGGCCATAGCGGTCGTCGAACAGCGAATGGCCGACGGCGACCGTGACCGTCAGCCCGTCGGCCGGGATCACCGGCCCGAGCGTGCCGCTGTCGGACGGGGGCGCGCCGGTCCCGAGCGCCGGCGGGACGCCACCTGCGGTCAGCAGCCGCGCGGCGTCGGTCAGCGCCCGCAGCATTTCGTGCAGGTCGGCGCGGCGCTCGGCGACGACGTCAAACGCGGCGAAGCACGCGGCCGGCAGCGGGCCGGTCAGGATCCCGGCCTGGTGGAGTCCGTGAAACGGGACCGCCGCGAGGCGTGCGGCGGGGCCGCCGAGCTGGTTGAGCAGCTCCGGGCCGTCGCTCTGCAGGGTCACCTCGGGCACATGCGCCCCCTGACCGGCGGCTCGCGCGTCGGCGGCGCCGGCGGTGCCCAGGAGCCCCGCCGAGACCGACGCGGCCCCGAGCCCCGAACGTCTCAGGAACTGGCGGCGGTCGAGGCTCACGACGTGCCGATCCGCAGCAGGTCCGGGACGGGGGCGAGCGTCTCCAGTACGGCGTCGGTGGCCGCGTCGATGCGCTCGCGCGTGATCTGTGGCAGCGCCGCGATCGCGACGCCGTCGTCGGGCGTGGCTGCGATCACGTCGTCCAGGTAGGTCAGCTGGCGCCGCGCGGCCCCGACCAGGTGCGGCGCCCGCGGGTTCAGCAGCGGCGCCAGCAGCCCCAGCAGGTACCGGGTGACCGACACGTCGGCGGTGATCGAATCCAGGTCGGTGTGGCTGCCGTAGTCGTCCTCGCCGGTCAGCGAGTCCCGCAGCGCGTCCTCGAGCACCTCGTGGCAGCGCAGCGTCCAGTTGCTCAGGCCGAGCTTGGTCGTCGGCAGCACCGCGCTCAGCCGCAATCGCGCCAACGAGCCCACCAACGACGCGAGCTGTGCCACGTCGGTCCGCGCGTCCGCGAAGTCGTCCCGCGTCCAGAGGTCAAGCTCGACCTTGTGAAAGCCGGTGAACTGGGGGCTCGAGGCGCCGCCGACGAGGCCGGCGGCGGTGCCGTCGATCTGGCGTCCGAGCTCGCCGAAGGCGCCGTAGGCGCCGTCGTCCTGCCCGAGCTCGAGCCATGTCTCGTGTGCGGTCAACCAATCCGATTCGGCGCTGCCCAGATCGCTCCCGCTGACCGCCGACTGGAGCGTCGCCACCTGCGTCACCAGGGTCCCGATCTTGGCGGCGGCGTACTGGCGATACGCATCCAGCGGGCCGACCAGCTCGCCGACGAGGATCGGCACGACGACCGGCCCGGTGCCCCCCACCTGACGATGGTTGCCGACCTTGTCGGCCTCGGACACGTGCCGCGGGTAGCCCTGCAGATCACATCCCCAAGCGTACGGCCCCGAGCTGAGCATCACGGTCACACGCCGTGAACTGCCGGACTTCAGATCCGTCAAGGTCGACACGATCCGGCCGCTGTCGGCGCGGAACAGGTAGACGGTCGCCGTGCGGGTGGACTGGTTGACGACCAGGAACGTATCTCGGCCCGGATTCGGCGGGGTCCAGCTCGGGGCGCAGGTGACGTTGCCGAACGTGATCCGCTCGGGCGCGGCCGCGACGGCCGGGGCGACGCTCACCACGAGCGTCGCCACCGCCGCGACCACCCCGCAGCGGAGGAGCCGTCTCAGCCCTGTGGCCTCGTGTAGATGTCCGGGCCGAATGATTTCACCTGCGGTTGCTGGGCGTCGCCAAGGTGCTTGAGCCCGAAGATATCCTCGATCGAGCGCAGCTGGGAGTAGTGGTTGTAGGGCTTGGTGGAAACGGTGCCGGGCTTGATGTACTTCGACAGCACCACGGCGCCGGTCCTGCCGCCGCCGGGGCCGTACAGCCCGGGCTCGTTGATGTTCGGGTGCGACGGGTCGCTGTAGCCGAGGCTGTCGACCTCGCCGCAGCAGGCGCCGGCGTCTTCGTCCGAGCCCGACTCGTCGAACACGATCACGATCATCCCGTTCGCCTTGTAGGCAGGGGAGGCCGTGATCTTCGGGATCCACTGCTCTAGGAACGTGTTGACCTTCGGCAGCCGGCCCGGCGTGCCGTTCTGGCACTTGGGCCAGTCGTGGCCGTCGTTGCACGTGTTCGGCGTCACGAACGAGTAGTTCGGCGTCGTTGAGATGTGCTTCAGGTTGTCCGCCAGCGGCAGGAACGAGACCACGTGCGAGTCGCAGTAGGGCTTGTCGTCGGTGATCGCCGCGAAGTACATGAACGGGTTGTGACGCGTCGCGTAGCTGTCGTTGGCCGGGCCGGTCGTGTCGGTCAGGTCGACGCCGTTGAGCGGCGGATGACCGCAGGCAGGTCCCTGCTTGGTCATCACGGTTCCGTCACGATGGGGGTCGTTGCCCATGTCCTGGGCGTATTCCTTCCAGGTGAGGTGCTTGGCCGTCAGCTGTGAGGCGATCGTCGGCACGTACTTGGGGAACACGCAGCCCTCCCCTGACAGCTGCCCGTATTTGGTCCACTTATCGAAGTTCTCCCCGCCGAACTGTACGAACGGAGCGTAGATGCCGCAGTCCTCGTTCAGCATGTAGTTCGCGGCCTGTCCGGAGATCTCCGCGACGTAGTTGTCAAGCGAGTCGTGGCCGGTTCCGTAGTAGTTCTTCAGCAGCGCGCCCTCGGACGGCAGTGTCTTGGTCAGGTACGGGGCGAACTTGGCCCCGGCGGCGCCGAACGTGTAGGCGTAGCTCTCGTTCTCGAGGTCGATCACCCAGACGTGCTTGATCGGCGGCGGTTTGTAGGCGGCGCTGGCGATCGGCACGGCAATCAGCGCGCCGAGCATGACGGCGGCCAGCGCGGCGAGCCTGAGGGCGCCAGCGCGCCGGACACAATGGGACAAGGCAGGTTCCTCCAGGAAGTTCATCCGACGGACGACCGAGCAAGCTATTGCTCGCCATGGCCGCGATTGCGTCCGTCCTGTGAACGGCACAATCGCCTGACACGAACCCAATCTCCACGGTCGCGCCAGCCGGGGTTGTTTGACGAACGACGGGACGTCTCTGAGCTCAGCGGGGCATCACCGGCCCCTTCGCCGCCGGGGCGACGTGGTCGGCGTAGAACGACAGGTAGCCGCGGGTGATCCCTCGCGGACGCGCTTCGTAGGCCTCGGCGCGCGTCTACCGGATGCAGCGAATGATCTTTGACCAGCGGCCCTACGTCGTGCTCCAGTACCTCGACGCGCTCCAGGCCTGGAGCCGGACACGGTCAGGCATCGTCGACTCCCCGGATGGCTGGAGCAGTGGCCCTGTCGGCGGCCCTGCGCCGCCGCCGGGTGCTCGCCCATGCGATCGTCTTCCCGACCGTTCCCGCCGGCCGGGCACGGGTCCGCGCGATCGTGACCGCCGCGCACTCAGACGCTCAGCTCGACGGGGCGTTGGCGGCGTGGGGACGCCAAACCTTCCCCGCTGTGTGACGAGAGTGTCAGGATCAGACCGATGGCGCAGTCGCTTGCACTCACCGCGCAGCTGTCGGCGGCGCTGACCGCGTTCACGATCGAGGCCGACAACCAGGCCGAGCGGCGTTCCGAGCATCACACGACCGACGGCGGCGGCCGGCGCGGCTCGGTGTGGCTGACGTCACTGGCGATGTGGTTCAACTGCCTGCGAGCGCTGCGCGACGGGCCGCTGACCGTCGCCGAGCTCGAGCGCCGCGCGCGCATGTCGACCAACCTCGACGGTATGCGCCGCTGGGGCTACATCACGATCGACGGGACCGGTCGCGTGGTGCGCAGGGAGACGCGACCGAAGCCCAAACCTGGCTCGATCCTGGCCCTGACCGAGCGTGGCCGCGCGGCGGCGCAGGTGTGGGCGCCGCTGCCGGAGGAGATCGAGCGGCGATGGTGCGATCGGTTCGGCGCGTCGAGCGTGCAGGAGCTGCGCGCGGCGCTGCTGGCGATCGTGCGCCGGTCGCCGGACGCGCTGCCGGACTTCCTGCCGATCGGCTCGGTGTACGGAGTCGGGATCGCCGACCCGCCGCCGCGCGACGACGATCAGGACGACGACGAGGACCTGACGACGCTGCCGCTGATCTCGCTGCTGGCGCGGGTCCTGCTGGCGCTGGCGCTGGACTACGAGCGCGACGCGCGGCTGGCGCTCGCGTTGCAGCTCAACGGACTCCGCGTGCTCGACGGCGACGGCGTCCCGCTCCGCGACCTGCCCGCCCGCAGCGGTGTGGCGAAGGCGGCGATGGCGATGATCGTCAGCCGCCTGGAGCGAGTCGGCTGCGTCGTCACCGAGCCGATCCCCGGCGCGACGCGCGGCCAGCAGGTGCGGCTGACCGAGCGCGGCGAACGGGCGCGTGCGGCGGGCCTGGCGCGGCTGGAGCGGGTGCAACCGCGCGACGGTGCGCCGCGGCTGGGCGCGGCGCTTGCGCCGATCGTCGGCGACGGGACCCGCGCCGGGTCGCCGCTGTACGCCGGTCTGGACTCCGATGGCTGGCGCGCCCGCGCGCCGCAACCCGACCTGTTGCCGTGGTTTCCGATGGTCCTGCACCGCGGCGGATATCCCGACGGCAGTTGACCACGGACGCGAGATAGGCTCCACTGGGATGCCTCGCTCGGCCGACGTCGACGGCTTCAGCCTGACGTATGACCGGCACGGATCCGGCCCGGCCGTGGTGCTGCTGCACGGCTGGCCCGGGGACCGCCACGACTGGCGCGACGTGGTCACGCAGCTCGGCGACGCGTTCACGACCGTCGTGCCGGACCTGCGCGGTTTCGGCGAGTCCGATAAGCCCGCGGGCGAGCCGGGGCCGTACGGAGCGGCGGGCCAGACCGCCAGCGTGCTGGGGCTGATCGAGGAGCTCGGGCTGGATCGGCCGGTGCTGGCCGGCTACGACGTCGGCAGCCGCACCGCCCAGCAGCTTGCGCGGACGGCCCCGGATCGCGTCGGCACGCTGGTGCTGGCGCCGCCGCTGCCGGGCGTCGGGGATCGGGTGCTGACGCCCGCGGCGCAGACCGAGTTCTGGTATCAGCCGTTTCACCGGCTGGCGCTGTCCGAGCGCCTGCTCGACGGCGACCGGGCGGCGGTCCGCGTTTACCTCGAGCACTTCTGGTCGCACTGGTCAGGATCGTCGTACACGCCCGATCCCGCCGAGCTCGACCGGCTCGCCGGCCTGTACGGCGCGCCGGGAGCGTTCACCGCGTCGATCGGCTGGTATCGCTCCGGCTCGGGCACGGTCGCGACCAGCCTGGCCGAGCGCGCCCCGGCTCCGGAGGACCGGATCTCGATCCCGACGACCGTGCTGTGGCCGGAGCACGACCCGCTGTTCCCACCGGCCTGGGGTGACCGTCTCCGCGAGTTCTTCGCCGAGGTCACACGACACGAGCTGGCGGGCGTCGGTCACTTCTCGCCGTTGGAGGCGCCTGAGCGGTTCGCCGCGGCAATCCGTGCGGCGGCCGGCCGCCGCTGACGTCCGGCCGCCGCTCTGTTCGTCGCCCGTGACCGGAAACCCCACGGGCGACGCGGCCGCGCCTACCGTGCCGTCCAGCCACCGCAGACGAGTGAGAGGAGCGCGCAGATGCCGACCAAAATTGTGGACACGAGTCTGCCGATGACGATGATCGGGTCCTCTCCCAAGCCCCGCTGGTACACGCGCTACAACCTGCCCGGCGCCGACCTGCTGGATTGGTGGAAGCTCGAGGAGAACTGGCACGCACGTGGGACGCGACGACCGCCTGCATCAAGGATCAGGAGCTGGCGGGCCTGGACATCGTCACCGACGGCCAGATGCAGTTCGACGATCCGGCGGTGGCATCGGCTGGTTCGTCTGGGTGATCGACGTGCTCACTGCCTGGATCGACGCCGTCGATGCCAATCTCGCCTGGCATTGCTGCCTCGGCGCCGGCTAGGCCAACACGTTCGGCACCGCCGAGGACGCGCTGCTGCGGTGCTGGACAAGTGGCCGGCGGTCACCGTCGAGCAGTTCGCGCTGGACTTCACGTTGCGCGACATGCGGGACGTCAAGGCGCTCGAGGTGATCCCCAAGGACCGTGAGGTCCAGGTCGGCGTGATCGACGTCCGCACGCTGCGGTTACGCGGGCAGCCGCGTCAGCCCGAGCCGAGGCAGACGAAGCCGGTCAGCGCCGATTCCCCCCGCGCGACCAGTCGCTGCGCCTGGGCGAGCGCCCGCGCCGGTGGCTGCCGCGCCGCCAGCTGCTCGTGGAGCGCCCGCATCAGCCGCTTGGCGGCGGCGTCGGGCACCGGCACCGTCGAGGCGATGACGGTCCGTGTGCCCATGTTCAGCAGCGCCGCGGCGAAGCCGAGCAGCTCGTCGCCGGGGTGCGTCGCAGACGCCGCCAGGTCGCACGAGGACAGCACGACCAGCTCGGGCGGGCGGCGCAGATGCTGCAGTTCGTAGACGTTCAGTGGTCCGTCGGCAAGCTCCAGCGACGAGAACAGCGGACTGTCGGACCGCATCCGCCCATGGCAGGCGAAATGGGCGATCGACGCGCCGTCGATCGCCCGCAGGACCGAACCGACGTCGGCCGCTCTGCCCTGCAGCGTGACCGCCCCCGGATACAGCTGCGCGACCGCATTCAGCTCCGCCCGCGCATGCCGGAGGTGAGGCCCGGCCGCGAGCACGACCTTGCCGCGCCGGCGGGGAAGCGACTGGCGCATCAGCCAGATCGCGGCCGACGGCGCGATCGTCAGCGGCCGTCCGCGCAGCGACGGCAACAGCGCCCACGGCAGCGCATGCAGCGCCCCGGTCGGAGCGAGCACCAGCTCGCGGTCCTCCAGGCGCGACGCCAGGGGCACGATCAGCAGCCGGTCAAGCGTCTGCGCCGACCAGCGCGCACCGGCGCTGAGCGCGGCCGTCTGGGAGGCGCCGCGACCCAGCACCGCGAGCCGGGCGAGCGCAAACCTCAGCCACTCCTGCTCGCCCGCGACCTGCGCGGCCGGGCCGAGCGCATGCCGCGTCAGCCGCCCATCGGCCAGCACCATCGCGGTCAGCTCGCCGTCAAGCTCGATCAGCTCAACCAGTGCACGATCCTCGAGCGCATCGGCGAGCCTCCGTCTCGTCGGGGATCCGCGCGCGTCGTGCGCGCGACGTCCTGGCGCATGCCGCGCCAGGTCGCGGATGCTCGCTTCGAGGCTGGCCTGACGGGCGACCAGCGCGTGTGTCGCCCGGCCGCCGCGTTCAGCGGTCCGGACCTCGGCGCTGACCTGGCGCAGCTCGGTCTGTGCGTCGCGCAGCGCCGGTGATGGCGGCGGGGTGACCGGGTCGAGGCGGAGCGCGCTGGCTCGCAGCTGCTCGCTCCACGCCAGCAGCCGGTCTGGCCTGCCGGGGTCCGCCAGCGCGATCCGCAACCCGACCCGCGTGAGCTCCACGCCGAGCGAGGAGGCGGTCGCGCGCAGGTCCGCGGCACCCAGCGCGGCGCGGTACTCATCGAGCAACCGCAACCCCGCGCGTGCCGCACGCTGCGCCGCCGCATTGTCGCCGTGGGCGAGCCCGATCAGCGCTTCGACCTGCCGGTACTCGATCCGGTCGCCGACCGTGCCGCGGCGGCGCAGCGCCGTGCAGGCGCGTAGGTCGCTCGCAGCGACCGCGGGCATCCCGAGCTGCACAGATGCGCGGGCGATGCTCAGCCGGATCCGCAGTGCCTCATCGCGCCAGCCGGCCGCCGCGAGCGTCGCTGCCGCCTGCCGGCCGGAGTCGACTGCGGTGCGGCGGACCGAGCCGGCTGCGCACGCTGCGGCCAGGCCGAGCCCGACTGCGCGCGCGTGATGCAGGGCGGCGCCCCGCGCGCGGAAGCGGGCCGCGTGGCCGCGTGCGAGAACCAGGGCTCGCGTCGGATCACCCGCGAGCTGCGTCAGTCGAATCGCCTCGAGCGCGTCGTCCGGGTTATCGATCCGACGGCGTCGCCACACGGCCTGCGCGCGCTCGAGCGCCCGCAGCGCTTCGTCCATCACCCGAGCGGCTGCGAGCACCTCTGCGCGCAGCATTTCGAGGTCGCACACGTTGGCGGGTGCGACATGCTCGGGTCCGATCGCGTCCAGCCGCGCCAGCGCGAGCGGCAGATCGCCGCGGGCGAGCGTGACCCGTATGAGGTTCAGCTCGGTCGCGAACGCAGCCTCATGCGCGCCGAGGCCGACGTACAGATCGTGCGCGCGAGCGAGATCTGACTCGGCGCGCGCGGTATCGCCGCGCAGCGCCATGATCAGGCCGCGGTTGTTCAACAGCCGGGCCTCCCAGATCCGGTCATCCGCCCGGCGCAGGGTCGCGAGTGCCCGCTCGGTCTCGTCGATCCGCTCGAGCGCCAGTCCGGCGACGTGGTACGCGGAGATTCGGAACACCTCGGTGCGGGCGAGCTCGTGCGCATCCATCGACACCGAGGCCAGCTCGAGCTCGCGCAATGCCGCGCGGGTGTTGCCGCGGGCCTCGAGTACGGCTGCGACGCGGCGGCGCGCCAGGCCCGCACGGCCGGTCAGCCGGTGGCGCTCGGCGACTCTGACCGCGGTACGCGCCGTCCGCAGGCCGCGCGGATCCCCGAGCTCATCCTGAGCGAACGCGAGTGCATGCAGTGCCGCGACCTGCGCCTCCGGGAGCCTACGCGTGCGGGCGAGCGCGAGGGCACGCCGCGCGTCGTGCGCGGCGCCGGCGGCGTCGGCCTGGACGCGATCGAACGCCGCCTCGGCGAGCGCGAGCGGATCCTCGACGCTCGCGCGAGACATGTATCAAGCGTCGCGCAACGCACTCCGTTTGTCCATAGGATTGTTCGCCGCCCCGCGGCATCACCACGAGGACCGCCATGAGCCCCAATCTCGAGTTCGCCCCACAACAGCGCTCGCATGACCTCCTGACCGAGCAGGTGCTGGATCACCGGGCGATCACGTACGACGTCAGCGACGACGGGGTCGTGCTCGCCATCCAGGGTGAGCTGATCGTGAGCGCATCAGCGCGCAGCGACAGCCCACGGCTCGAGCGGGAGCTGCTCCGAATCGCCCAGCCGAGCGGAACGCTCGCGTCGACGCAGCTCGCCCGCGGGCACCAGCGGCACGCCGTTGCCGGGGTGGACATCAAGGATCCGGACGCGAACGGACCGGCTGGGGATATCGAGCTCTGGCGTCTGCTTGATCCCCGGCACGACTCGATCGACCAGGCGCGGCGGCTTGCGGCGATCGCGCGCGGGGTCCATCCGACGTTCGCTGGCATCCCGCAGCCTGAACTGCCGCCCGTCTCGCCCAACCACGCGTGCGTGGTCGCCCCGGGCTTTCACCACTGTCCCTACGGGCCACCGTATCCGGCACCGGCACCGGCAGTTGGGTTCCTGACTCCCCCCGGGGAGGCGAAGGCGCGGGTCGTCGTCGTGGACACCGGCTACATCCCGCTGAACCCCGACCTCGACCCACGAGTGACGCGGGTCCACGGCGAGATGTGGGACGTCTATGCCACGCCGCCGGCGTGGGTGCCTGATCCGCCGGACGGCACCGGCAATGTCGACGCGTCCGGCAAGCTGCTGGAGGTCGTCGGTCACGGCACGTTCATTGCCGGCCAGATCGCCCACGCTGCGCCGCAGGTTGCGATCACGGCCGTCGGTCAGCTGGACGATCCGCAGTTCATGCACCCGAGCGGGGGCGGCAACGCGTATCCGCTGTTCGCCTCCGAGTTCTCGGTCGCCCATTCGATGCTGCTGTACGGCACGGGTGACGTGATCCTCTGCGGCTTCGCGTTCCCGACGATTGGCAATCACCCGTCGCTACCGATCAAGGCGGCGCTCGACGCCGTGACCGCGCCGCGCCCGGGAATCGCGATCGTCGCTCCGGCGGGCAACTCGGAGTCCGCGATCCCGCAGTGGCCGGCCGCGTTCGGCGAGGTGATCGGGGTCGCCGCCAGCGATCGTCGCCAGCGGGCTCGCGCCCGGTTCTCCAACTGGGGGTGCTGGCTTGAGTGCTGCGCGCGGGGCGAGTACGTGCGGTCGACGTACATCGACTACTCGGGGCCGATCGAGGGAGAAGCCGACACCACCTTCACCGGCTGGGCGCGGTGGCAGGGAACCTCGTTCGCGGCACCGAAGGTGGCCGCCGCGATCGCGGCAGCGTTTGCAGCAGACCCGAGCGTCGAACCGATCGACGCATACGCGAACCTGATCACCGGCGGCGGGGGAGTCGCCGTCGACTGGATTACCGACCACCACGTCACCGCCGGTGTCTCGCTCCCACAGTTAAGGCTAGGGTGAAAGCCGGTGCCCGGCGAGCTTCCGACGCTGGTCAGCGAAGCCGGCAGCGGCAACCAGGCCGCCTGGGGCGCGATCGTCGACCGCTTCTCCGGGCTCGTCTGGTCGACCGCTCGGGCGCATCGCCTGGGCGCGGCCGAGGCCGCCGACGCGGCGCAGAGCACGTGGCTGCGGCTGGTCGAGAACCTCGATCGGATCGAGGATCCGGAGCGGCTCGGCGCGTGGCTGGCGACGACCGCGCGGCGTGAGTGCCTGCGGATCATCCGGATGGGCAAGCGGGAGCTGCCGTCGGACGAGGAGTGGATGTTCGAGTCCGACAGCGGCGAGGCGATCGAGGCGCGGCTGCTCACGCGTGAGCGCGACGAGTCGCTGTGGCGCGCGTTCGACGAGATCGAGGAACGCTGCCAGGCGCTGCTGCGGCTCGTCTGCGCGCCTGAGCCCCCGAGCTACGAAGAGGTCGCCGCCGCGCTGGGTATCCCGGTCGGCGCGATCGGACCGACTCGCGCCCGCTGCCTCGACAAACTGCGGCGCTTGCTCGACGAGCAGCAGGCGGACCTCCGCTGAGGAGAGCGCATGGACGAACCCGAGGAACAGGACAAGGCCGTGATCGAGCAACTGCGCACAGCGTTGGCTGCCGACGCGACGCCGGCGCGCGTCACCGAAGCAGCGAAGGCGGCGCTGACGTGGCGTCGGATCGACGCCGAGTTGGCCGAGCTGCTGTCGGATTCCGTCCTGGACGTCGAGCCGGCGCTGGCGCGCGGTGGCGCGGTCGTGCGTTCGGTGAGCTTCAGCGCCGGGGAGACGATCATCGAGCTCGAGGTCCATCCCGACGGCGAGCGCCGGACGCTGCTCGGGCAGCTGTCGCCGGTGGCGCAGCGGACGATCGTGATCCAGCACACGGACAGCTCGGCGTCGGTCTCGGCGCGATCGGATGAGCTCGGCCGCTTCCGGATCACGCTCGAGGGTGGCGGCACCGTCCGCCTGCGGATCGCGGACGACCAGGCGGGTCCGGCGGTCGAGACCGCCTGGATCCCGATCTGACCCGGGCGCAGGCTGGCCGTCAGTCGACGACGACGGCCTGGCGGCCGAGCATCACCCGGTCCCCGGGCTCCAGCCGGCAGCGTGCGACTCGCTTGCCGTTGATCGTCGTGCCGTTGGTCGAGTCGAGATCCTGCAGCACCCAGGCGCCGTCACGGTGGTGCAGCTGCGCATGGGTGCGAGACACGGTCGGATGCTCGAGCACGACGTCACAGGCGTCGGGGTCACGGCCGACGAGCAGCTGTCCGTCGTCGTGATCCCAGTCGAGCGCCAGCACCAGCGGTGGCGAGATGCGGCTCTGTTGTCTGCGGCGGGTGAACGTATCGCGCAGCGAATCGACCCCACGCTCGACCGTATTGCGCAGCGACCGCCGCGACGCGCGCAGCGACAGGTCGCCGATCAGTCGCTCGGGATCGAGCAGACGGCTGGACAGCACCAGGTCGAGCCGATGCGCGAGCGTCTGCTCGCTCAGCAGGCCGTCGCCGTAGGCGGCGTTCAGCTCGATCGATATCTGGCGGCGGAACTCACCGGGGTTGAGCATGATCGTGTCCAGTGTCCCGCGCGCGGCGCCGACCGTCCAGTGCGGCCGTCCAGGGCACTGCCACAGGGCGTACCCTAAACGGTCAGTTCTCTGACGGGTGGTCTATAGTCTCTGTTGTAGAGCTATAGACCGTTTTATAGAAGAATGGAGCATCCAGTGGCCTGGCGTAACGGTTAGCCCCGAGTACAGTCTCCCGCAGTGACTACGGATCAAGCACATCGAGACCCGCGATGGTCTGCGGCCCTGTACTGCATGCTGTTGGCTGCCTGCATCGCCGGGTTGGTGCTGGTCGGCGGTAGGCCGCCCGCACGCGGGTCGTTGCCGGCGGTGGTGACGCTGGTCGCGATTACGTCGGTCTCCTACGCGACGATCGAAATGATGCTCGACCGGCTCGGCCGGGCCCTGGACGCCGGGATCGTTGTGGCCGGCCTCGCGCTGGTCATCGCCGGACCGCTCGCCGCCCTCGTGGTCCTGCTGGTGCCCGACCTGATCCGCGCGGCGCGCCGCGCGCAGTTCCGTCATTCGCTCGGGCTGCTGGCCAACGTCGTCTCCTACGTGGCGGCGGTGATCGCGGGTCAGGCCATCCTCAGCGCCGTGGCGCCGCACCCGCATGGTGTGCAGGTCGCGGCAGCTGTACTCGTCTGTGGCGCCGCGATGTCGCTGGTCAACTACCTGTTCGCCCGGCTGCTGTTCTCCGTGCTGCGCGAGGGCGCGCGAGCGAGCGTCCTGCTGCGGACCGAGCTGTGGGCGATGCTGCCGACCGAGCTGCTGATGTTCGCGCTCGCCGCGGGGTGCTCGCTGCTGCTGCCCACCGTTGGTCTGGTCGCGTTGGTGCCGTTCGCCGGGATCGTGATCTGCCCGCAGCTTGCGATCGGCTACCTGGTCCGCATCAGGCCGGTCTCAGGGCTTGCTCCCGACCGAGCCGCCGCCATCTATCGAGTCGCGCTCGCGGACGAACTTCAGCTCTCTCGCCACACCAGGCGAGCGGTCGAGCTGGCCACTGCTCTGCGCCACGGCCGACCCGCCCACACCCGGTTTAAATCCGAGCTCACCACCGCAATGCGGCATGCGTGGGACATCGAAACCTGCCTGCGTTCGCCGGATGCGCCGTACACCGCCTCCCCGGGCACGCAAGTGCTGCTGGTCGCCGACCACTGGTCGCAGCTCACGGCGCACGGGACCCGCGGCCTGTCGCATCGCGACGCGCTGGCCGAGCTGTTCTGTGGCGGACTCGTTGCCGACGCGCCCGACGCCCTGCGCGCGGCGAACGCGATTGTCGAGCGCGAGCTGACCCTGAACGCCGACCGCGCGCCCGTCCCGCGGCTGCACCGGCTCCCCGTGCCACGACTGGTCCGCCAGCAGCATCTGGCGCCGGCGCTGTCACGACTCCGGCCCTGAATACGGCATCGCGCGACGCGGCACAGCCCCGCTCTGGCAGGGGCATGACTGGGTCTCCCAGCTCGCGGGTGAAGCGCGCGATCAGGGCGCCGTCGTCGCCGAGGAGCTGGTGCTCGTGCTCGTGCTCGTGGACGATGAGGCGGAGCCCGGCACCGTCAGCATGATCGCGGTCGCCGGCGGCACGCTGACCGAGTAGCGGCCGCCGCTCGCGGTCACCGGCTGGAGCTGGTACGCGGGCAGCACGCCGGTCGTGGTCGCGGCGCCGAACGTCCGACCGCCGATCGTGACGCCACTGATCGCGCCGACGTGCGGCGCCCGCAGCGCCTCAAGCGTGCCGGGACCGGCCGGCGAGGACAGTGGCACCTTGACCGTCGCGGGCTTGGAGAAGTTGTCGTTGATCAGCACGACGTGCACGGTGCCGTCGGTGGCGCGCGTCGCCCACAGATGCACGCCCGCCGGGGGCGTGGCCGGGATCGTGATCAACCGCGAGCCGGCCGGAGCCGCCTCGGCGAACATCATCAGCCCGTAGAACTCGGGGTGAACGACCATCGAGCCGCCGTCGCCGGCGACCGGCCCGAAGATCTCCTGCACCCCCCCGGGGACGGTCTGGATGTTGACCCCGTCGACGCCGACCTTGTCGAGCTCGAACAGCGTGTTGAGCACCCACAGCGCCGATCCGAACGCGTTCGAGACGCCGCCGTAGCCGCCGCAGGTGATCCCGTTCATCTCGTCCAGCCGTGCCAGCTTGCCATATTTGTGGGACACCTTGACGTACTGGGCCTGGGCGCGGGCGAAGCCCGACGAGGCCGCGGGGGCCAGCAGCTGCGACGTCGTCAGGACCTTGCCGGCGGTGCAGTGCTTGAGCGGGTAGGCGTGAAAGGTCGAGAGCTTGACACGCGGCTCGCCCTTCAGGAACGACCCGAGCTGCGCCAGATACGTCGCCGAGCCGCTCGCCGGGCCCGCGACCGGGATCCCGGCCGGCATCGCTCTCGCGAACTGGTTGAACTGCTTGAAGTAGGCGGCCTCGGTCCAGCTCTTGCTGCGGCCCTTGACGCCAACGCCGTTGCGGGCGTACCAGTTGAAGGACGAGTACAGCTCGGGCTCGTTGCCGATCTCCAGGCCGGCGATGCTCTGCTTGCCGACCCCATTGACCAGCGCCTTGGCCTCGGTCGACGCCAGCCTGACGCTGCCGGCCTCGAGGTTGATGCCCAGGATCAGCCGCGAGTTCAGCGCACTGTCCATCGCCCGGGCGACCTGCAGCCACTCGGGCGTCAGCGTGTACGTGACGCCGCCGGGTTGCTTCATCCCCGGCACCGGCCACCAGGTCCAGTCGGTCGAGTCACCGCCGAACCGCAGGACCGGCGACTGGTCGGGCGCGATGTCGCGGATCAGGTTCAGGAACGCCGGGTTGACGGACTTGGGGTTCGTGCCGGCGTACTGCTCGAACGCCTTGTACTGCATCGAGAGGCCGAGGAACCCGGACGGCAGCCGCCCGGTGTTCGGCTTGGCGGCGGCGTTCGCCGGCGGAACACGCGTGGTTCTGGCCTGGCGGGCGCCTGCGTGCTTGGTCTTGGCCGAGCCGCAGCCGGCCAGCGTGAGTCCGAGCAGGAGACCGACGGCCGCCAGCGCAGCGAGCGCTCGCGGCGCCCTTGGGTAAACGCCCACGGCGCCAATTGAAGCCGATTCGTCGACCGAGGTGCGCCGTGACCGTGCCCGACGGCGGTGTCCGCCGCCCGTCGACTAGCCTCGCGTGGCGATGCACCCCTGGTTCGACGAACTGTCCGAGTTCCTGCGGATCCCGTCGGTCAGCGCCGATCAGGCGCACGCCGGCGACGTCGCCGCGGCCGGCAGCTGGGTCTGCGATCTGATCCGCGGCGCCGGTGGGAGCGCCGGGCTCGTCGATTGGCACGGCCAGCCCCTGGCGATCGGCGAGCTGCGCGCCTCGCGTGATCCCGAGCACGCGCCGACCGTGCTCTGCTACGGCCACTTCGATGTTCAGCCGCCGGATCCGCTCGAGCTCTGGGACTCGGCTCCGTTCGAGCCCGAGGTCCGGGGCGAGTACCTCTACGCCCGGGGCGTCGCCGACGACAAGGGCCAGCTCTACCTGCTGCTCAGCGCCGCCCGTGAGCTCGCGCGGGCCGGTGAGCTGCCGGTCAATGTCCGCTTCGCCTGCGACGGCGAGGAGGAGACCGGCGGCAACTCGATCCTGGAGTTCCTCGCCGCCGACGACCGCGGCGCCGATGCGGCCGTGATCTTCGACACCGAGATGGTCGCGCGCGGGGTGCCGGCGTTCAACATCGCGACCCGCGGGCTCGTCTACTTCCATCTGAGCCTGCGCTCCGGCGGCCATGACCTGCACTCGGGCATGTACGGGGGCGCGGCGATGAACGCCGCCCACGCGCTCGCGCACACGTTGACCGCCGTCACCGCCCGCGACGGCCGGCTCGCCGAGCCGCTGCGCGTCGGAATCCACCCGCCGACGCAGGTCGAGCTCGACGGCTGGCGGGAGCTGCCGTCCGGTGCCGGCGAGCTGGCGGGCCAGGACGCCCGGCCGGCGGACGCGCGCGCCGCCGATGAGTTCTACATCCGCACGTTCGCCGAGCCCGCGCTCGACATCAACGGCTTCGACGCCGGCTCGCCGTATCTGCAGAAGACGGTGCTGCCGGTCAAGGCCGACGCCAACGTCTCGATCCGACTGGCTCCGGGCCAGGATGCCGACGTTGTCGCCGAGGCGTTCGAGCGGCTCCTCCGCGACGCCGCACCCGACGGCGCCGAGCTCGAGCTCAAGCGGCTGTCGTCGGCCGCTCCTGGCCTGGTGGATCCTGAAGCCCGCGCGATCACGCTCGGGCTCGATGCGTTCGAGCGGGCGCTCGGGGTGCGGCCGCTGCTGGTCCGCTCCGGCGGCACGCTGCCGATCGTGCCGGCGCTGGCAGCGCATGGGATCCCCGCCATCATCACCGGCTTCTCGCTGCCCGACGCGAACATCCACTCGCCCAATGAGCGGATGCTGGTCGAGTACATCGACCTCGGGATCGTGGCGTCGAAGGCGCTGCTGACCGAGTTCGCCGCGCTCTAGCGCCGTTCACCCGCGGGCTCGCCGCTCCGATGCGGGAACGCGACTCGCTCCGATGCGGGAACGCGACTCGCTGCGATGCGGGAAAGCGACTCATATGGACGCTTTCTCGCTTCGGTCGCGGCCGAGCCGCGCTGACGGGCGAAGATCACGCGCCGGGCCCGAGCGCGTCCAGGAACCTCGCGATCAGCGGCCCGTCGACCGGCCCGCCGTCCTGTCCACCGGTGTTCTGGGTCACGATCGCGAACGCGATGTCGCCGTCATAGCCCATCAGCCAGCCATCGATCTTCAGGTTCGTGCCGGTCCCGTACTGGGCGGTGCCGGTCTTGGCATGCGTGCCGGCGGGCAGGCCGGTGCCGGCCGCGGTGCCGCTCTGCACCACCGACAGCATCATCTGCCGCAGGTCGGTGAGGACGTCGGCCGGGATCCTGGTCGGCTTGACGCGGTCATCGGCGGCGCCGGTCACCAGCTGCGGCAGCCGCGCGCGGCCGCTGTCGATCGCCGACGCGACGGTCGCCATCCCCAGCGGCGAGAACACGACCGAGGCCTGGCCAATCGCGGTGGCGGCCAGATCGGCTTCGTCCGACGGCTTCGGAACGCTGGCCATCAGCGCCGGGATCCCGATCTTGGTCGTGTGGTTGAGGCCGTACAGACCGGCCGCGGCGGTGAAGTCGGACGCCTGCAGGTGTTGGGTGGCGAGCCCGATGAACGCCGTGTTGCACGAGACCGTGAACGCCTGCTCGAGCGTCGAGGCCGACTCGTCAGGCGCCGCGTTGTGGAACGTCTCGCCGTCGACGGTGATCGTCGACGGGCAGCTGGCGGGCGAATCCGGGGTCAGGCCCTGGCGGATCAGCGCCGTCGAGGTCAGCACCTTGAACGTCGACCCCGGTGGGTACTCGCCCTGGAGAGCTCCGTCGAACTCGTAGTCGGCGGGATCTGAGACGACCGCCAGGACCTTGCCGGTCGACGCCCGCATCGCGACCATCGCGACGTAATGAGTGTCGCCCGCCAGCGCGTTCTCGGCGGCTCGCTGCACGCGCGGGTCGATGCTCGTCGCAACCGCCCGCCCGGGCCGGCCGTGGTGGGTGGCGAGCCGCACGACCGGCGCCCCGGTCGAGTCGACGACGTTGACCTCGGTCGTCGGCGTCCCGGCCAGCTGCCGCTCCCAGATCTCCTCGAGCCCGCGCTGGCCGACGATCGAGGAGGCATCGTAGGGCGGCCCGAGCGCCTTGAGCTGAGCGGCGGTGATCGGTCCGACCGCGCCGACGAGCTGGTCCGAGAGCTGCTGCGTGATCGCCTGCCGCGCCGTCTGCAGGTCGAACTGCGTGCCAGGTACGGCGTAGACGTTGTGCGGCCCGCCCGCCGCCTTGAGCTGGGCGAACCGCGCCCGGGAGACCGTGAACACGGGCTCGAACTGGGTCGGGTGGGCCTTGGCCAGCACGAGCGCCGGGTCGACCTCGGTGGCGGTCGCGCCGGCCATGATCAGATCGGTCTTGACCGCGGCGGGATCCTTGATCCGCTCGCCCACCAGTCCGACCGCGACCACGGTGCCGGTGGTCGTCAGCGGGACGCCGCCGGCGCCGAGGATCGGCGCGCGCTTG
>Ga0302178_10000299_pt1 | contig 46359 bp, 42 predicted proteins | sample I_Palsa_E1_3_FD_198790 | JGI IMG/M metagenome (GOLD analysis project Ga0302178, IMG submission 198790) | Peat permafrost microbial communities from Stordalen Mire near Abisko, Sweden - I_Palsa_E1_3 | ecosystem: Environmental > Terrestrial > Soil > Palsa > Peat permafrost | place: Sweden...
CAGATCCGGGGTCGCGCGGTTCGCTTCCTTGGCCAGATCGTCCCAGCGGCGCACGCGCAGCGCGTCCTCCGCATACGGCTTGCTGAGGAACGCCTCCGCCTCCTGCTTGCTGAAGATGCCGCCTTGCAACTCGAGGCTGCGCACGGAATCCGCCGAGAGGCGGCCGAAATAAGTGTCATCGATTGCGCAGAGGCAACGCTTGGCGTCCACGTGCAGACGAATCGGCTCCAACACCGCCTCCGGCAAGACCGGACGCAGAAACGGCAACGCGAAGTACTGATGCAGGTCGTCGATGCCTCGCTCGGTCGGCGTTTCGCCGAAACGGTTCAGCAAATGCCCAAGGTCATGCAGGAAAGCTGCCGCGACAAGTTCGTCGTTAGCGCCCTCGCCTTCTGCCAATGCAGCGCTTTGCAGCGCGTGTTCCAACTGCGTGACCGGCTCGCCGCTATACGCGACATCGCCGTGCTGCTCAAACAGGGTACGAATATCATCCAGATTCAAAGCCACGCCATCACTCCCAAGGTAAAGAAAATGTCTTGAGGTTGGTAAAGCTCTTCATGGCTTCCTGCACCCCTTCCTTGTAACCCAAACCCGAGTCCTTGATGCCGCCAAACGGCGTCAGCTCGAGCCGGTAACCCGGCACTTCCCACACGTTCACCGTACCGACCCGCAATTCGTTGATCAACCGCGTGATCGCATCCTGACGGTTGGTGCACACCCCCGAAGACAAACCGAACACCGTGCCATTGCTGATCCGGATTGCGTCGTCGAGCGTGTCGAATGTAATGATGGGCGACACCGGCCCAAATGTTTCTTCGCGCACCAGCGACATCGCCGGGTCCACGCGGTCCACCACGGTTGGCGCGTAAAGCGCGCCCGAGCGCTCATTGCCGATCAGCAGCCGCGCGCCGCGGGCCACTGCCTCATTGACGCGCGCTTCGAAAAGCCGCGCCGCGGCTTCGTCGATGACGGTGCCCATCTGGTTCGCTGGGTCAAACGGATCGCCGTAGGACCAGGCACGCGTCTTCTCGACCACCAGTTCGGTAAATTTCGCCGCCACGCTCTTTTGCACCAACATGCGCTTGACAGCCGTGCAGCGCTGGCCCGAATTCTTATAGGAGCCCTGCACGGCGAGCACGGCCGCACGCTCGAGATCGGCGTCTTCGAGGACGATCAACGGATCGTTGCCGCCCAGTTCCAGCACGACACGTCGATACGCCGCCTTCGCTGCAATATATTTGCCGATCGCGACACCGCCCGTGAACGTCACCAGTTCAGCAAGGGGGTGAGTAATCAGTTCGTCGGCGATCTCACGCGGATCGCCGGTCAACACCTGCAGCATCGGCTCCGGCAAGCCAGCTTCATACAGGATATCGGCCAGGTAGAAGGCCGAGAGCGGCACCTTCTCGGACGGTTTCAACAAGACCCGATTATTGGTCGCGATAGCGGGCGCAATCTTGTGCGCGACCTGGTTCATCGGATGGTTGAACGGCGTAATCGCGACGATCACGCCGGTGAGCGGTTCACGCTGCGCAAACACGCGACGCTTCTTGCCATGCGGCGTCAGATCGCACGAGAAACTCTGGCAGTCGTCGCGCAACGCTTCGATCGCAGCGAACTTGAACACATCGGCAACGCGCCCGATCTCGTAACGCGAGTCCTGCTTCGAGAGACCGGATTCGAGCGAGATCAGATCCGAAGCCGCCTCGGCGCGCTCGCGCAGCAAGCCGGCTGCGCGTTCGAGAATCTGCGAGCGCTCGTAACGTGTGAGTTTCGCCTGGTAGGCTCCGGCGTACTCAAACGCGGCGCGCACATCATCGACGCTTGCCAACGGTACCGTGCCGACGCGCAATCCGGAATACGGATCGAACACGTCGAGCGTGCGCTCACGCGATGCCCGCTCGCCCTTCAGGCGCAGGGCTTCGACGTGAAACGCCGGGTGGTCCGTCAGCACGGCATTCATGATGCCGCCACGTGGTTCAAGGCAAGATCGAACACGTCGAAATTGCGCACACGCTTGCCTTCGACCAAGCCATCAAGATGCCGATTGAAGATCAAAGGCACCACCTGCTCGGAGATGCCGCCATGCGAACGCAGTGGCACTGTCAGTCCCGAAAGATCATGTTCTTCGCGCCGCGTGCCGAGCACCACGTCGCGGATGCTGACCACCACAATATCGCCGACGCGGTCATTCGGCAGTTCGAAGCGTTCGCACGCTGCGCGGTTATCCAGCACGACTTCGACGCCCTCAAGGCCGCGAATCCGTTCGATCACCTGCCCCACATTCACATCGTCTGGCAGATAGATCGTGGCGAACGAGCCGAGCGCGCCGTGGTGGACCACATACGGATCCGTAATCGGCAGGATCACGCGAGCCTTGCGCGCGCCCAGCCATTCATCCATCACGTCCTGCAGGTAAATCACGTTCGGCTCGCCGGTCAGCGGATCGTGCTTCGCATTCATGCCATGGTCGGCGGTCAGGCCGATCACCCAGCCGAGTTCGTCGAGCTGCGCGAGATAGCCGTCCATCATCGCGTAGAAGTCGTTCGCGCCTTGCGTGCCCGGAGCCCACTTGTGCTGGATATAGTCCGTGGTGGACAGGTACATCAGATCGAGCTTGCGCGTTTGCGCGAGGCGCACGCCGGCTGCAAAAACGAACTCGGACAACCCCGCGCTATACACATCCGGTACCGGCAAGCCAACCAGATCGAGCACGTCCGCGATGCCGTTTTCTTCCAGCGTCACCGTGTCCGCCTTCTCCGCCGAGAAACAGATGCCCTTCAGTTGCCAGCCGAGCAAGCGGCGCAGCTTGTCTTTCGCAGTCACCACGGCGACCGCCGCTCCCTGTGTAGCAGCGGCTGCGAGTAGCGTTCCCGCTCGCAGGTAGGCGGGATCGTTCATCATGACTTCCGCGCCCTCGCCACCCTTGGCTTGCGGATCCCAGAAGTAGTTGCCGCAAATGCCATGCACCGAAGGCGGCACGCCGCAGACGATCGACAGATTATTGGGGTTGGTGAACGAGGGAATCACGCAATCACCTTTGAGCGCCGTGCCCTCTGTCAGCATCTTGCCGATGAACGGGGTAACCCCCGCCGCGACCGCCGCTTCAAGATAGTCGTACTCACAACCGTCGACGCAGACAACGACCGTGGGCTTCGGCGACAGCCGGTAAGGCCGGCCATTCACTTCAACGCTGCGCTCGCTCTGCTCGGACTGGATAGACATCGTTCTCTTCCCTGCGCGTCGGTTACGCGCGTTCTTGATCGATCGGGGCTGACAACGGCGATATGCTCCGCTGTCCAGCCGGTTCAAGCCGGTCGGCCGTTTGATAAGCCTCGTGCGCCCGCTGCAAACCGCCGTTCACGTGCGCTTGCATCAGCGCGGCGGCGTGCTCGGCATCGCGCGACGCGAGCGCCGTCAGGATCGCGCGGTGCTCGGCCAGCGACCGTTCCATCGCGTCGGCGTGCACGACCAGCGCCGCACGCCGGAACAGACTCAACTCGCCCACGAGACGCCGGTACGTCTCATACAGCTTGCCGTTGCCCGCCGCCGCGACGATGCCGTCGTGGAATGCCACATTGGCGCGCGCATAGGCATCGTGGTCACGCGTGTCGAGCGCGCTGCGCATCGCGTCGAGCTGCTTGCGCAGACCCGCCAGTTGCGCTGCGTCGATGCTCGACGCCAGCATCCGGCATGCCGCCTCTTCCAGCACGGCCCGCACGGCGTAAATCTCGTCAGCCTCCGTGAGCGACACGACCCGCACAAACACGCCGCGGTTCTTTTCGGTCCTCACGAGCCCAGCCTGTTCGAGCGCGCGGAACGCTTCGCGCACCGGCCCTCGCGATACCTGCAGACGCGCGGCCCAGTCCGCCTCATTGAGCTTGGCGCCCGGAACCAATGCGCCCTCAATGATGTTTCGCTCAATCTCGTCGCGAACCAGTGCCGTGAGCGAATGCCGGCGTACGACGTCAATCGGATCGGCTGAGGCTGTTTCCATATTTTCGGTCATTTTGACATTTTTTGCCACATTTACGTGTGTTGAATGCCAACTTGGCACTCAACACTAGAAGTCAGGGCAATTCACCGGTCAGTCGGTCCGGCGACGCGGAACCCGTGCGGCGATCAGAAGCAGCGCAGCGAGCGAGACAAGCAGCAGGATCAGAGAGAGAGCGGAGGCCGGCAGGTAGTAGCCGCGCTCGACCTGGCCGACCACGACGATCGGTACCGTCGCGAATCCAGGTGGATAAACGGTCAACGTCGCCCCCAGTTCGCCGAGCGAGAGCGCAAAGCCGAGCGCGAGACTCGCGCGGATGGCCGGCACTAGTTGCGGCAGGACGACACGGCGCAGCACCATCGCGGGCGGCGCGCCCAGGCTCGCGGCGGCCTCGCGCAGGATCGTCAGTTCCGGGCGCAACGCCGCGGCCGCGCAGCGATAGCAAAACGGCAGCACCAGCGCGAGCTGCACGAACACGACAATCGCCGCCGAGCTCGACAGATCGAGCGGACGCTTGTGATAGGCAATCAGCACGGCCAGCCCGAGCACCACGCTCGGCACGCCGTTGGGCATCATCGCGATCGTATCGACGAGCGCGCCCAGCCCGCGACGGTCGCGCCCTTCGAGTGCCAGCGCCAGCCAAAGCCCGAGGATCGTGCCGAGCACCGCCACCCCGAAGCCGATCTCGAGGCTCGTGCTGAGCGCATCGAAATCGCTCGAACCGAGCCGCTCGAACCAGCGCATGCTAAAACCGTCGGGCAAGATCGTGCCCGACCAATGGGCGGCCACGCTCGACAGCGCCACCACGACCACCGGCAACACAAACAGCCAGAAGCACAGCAACGCGGCGAACGCCATGAACACGCCGCCCGCGAGACGCGTCAGCAGACTGCGCTGCACCGGGCGCGCACGCTTGTGCATGACCGGCAAGACAGTGGGATCCAGTTCGACGGCCATTACCGTGCTCCTCTAACCTTGCGGCGGTTGACCTGGCGGTACAACGCATACAGCGACAAAGACATCATCAGCATCACGACGGCACCGGCGGCGGCGGTCGGCAAATCCAGATCAACCGTCGCCGAACTGTAGATCGCCACCGGCAGCGTAATCAGATGCGCACTGCCGAGCACCAGCAAAATGCCGAACTCGTTCAAGGTCAGCAGGAAGCAGAGGATCGTGCCGGCTGCGATGCCTGGCCACGCCAGTGGCAGGATCACCTTGAACGCCACCATCAAGCCGTTCGCGCCGAGGCTACGGGCGGCTTCGATCAGGCGCATGTCGAGCGTCGCGAACGAAGCGAGCGTCGGACGCACGACGAACGGCGCGTAGAACACCACTTCCGCGAGAATCACGCCGCCCACCCCGAACAGGAAGTCGAGCGGCGGCGCCTGCAGATGGAACAGGCGCTGCAGGCCGATACTGACCGAGCCTTGCGAGCCGTACAGAAAGATCAGCGTAAAGGCCACGAGAAACGACGGGAACGCGACGAACAGTTCAAGAAAGCGTGTCACGAGCCGCGCGCCGGGAAACGGCTTGAAAAACAGTAGCGAGGCGAGCGCCACACCGAGCAACGAGGCAAGACCCGCACTCGCGAACAGGATCCACAACGTGGTGCCGACCACGCCGCGTGTCTCAGGATTACCGAAGAACGCCCCATAGGCCTGAAAACCGAATCCGCCATGCGGGCCGGTCAAGCTCAGTAACACGAGCCGCACCAGCGGATAGATCACCAGCGGTCCCAGTATCACTACGGCGAGGAACAGCAAATGCCACTGCGCCGCGCGTTCGCGGCGGCGCACCGCAGCCGCATGCGAAGCGAAGGTAGCGGCGCGCTGCGCGTCGCCGAGCGCGTCGGGGCGATCAGGGGTTGATAAGGACGACATCGTCTGCCTCATAACGCAACGAGATTCGCGCGCCCTTCTCGGGCGACATGCCGTGGCCGCGCTGCATGGTGACGAGCACGGGCTCGTTGGGCATCGCATCGAGGAGAACCGACACCGACAGCACCGCGCCGTACCATTCGACGGACGTAATCACGCCATGCAGGTGCCCTTCGCCGAGCGGCACGATCCGCAGCGTCTCGGGACGCAGGCAGGCGACCCGCTCACGTTCGTTGTAGCGCGAATCGCCCATTGAAAATGCGACCTGCGGCGGCAGCAGATTGGCCGCGCCGAGATAACGCGCAACGAAGCCGTCGTTCGGCTGGTCGTACAGTTGCTGCGGCGTGCCGAGTTGCGCGATGCGGCCTTCGCGCATCAGCAGCGTGCGGTCGGATAACACCAGCGCGTCGTCCTGATCGTGCGTCACGCAGACAATGGTCAGATTCGGCAGACGCTCATGCAGCGACTTCAGTTCGGAACGCACCGACGCGCGCAGATTGGCGTCGAGTGCAGAAAGGGGTTCGTCGAGCAGCAGTACATCCGGCTCGATCACAAGCGCACGTGCGAGCGCCACGCGCTGCTGCATGCCGCCCGACAATTGCGCGGGCATCACATGGCCGGCATCGCCCAGTTGCACGAGCTTAAGGACCTCCGCCACGCGGCGGGCGATTTCTTTGGACGACTCGCGGCGCGCGCGCAAACCGAACGCCACATTCTCGAACACCGACAAATGCGGAAACAGCGCATAGCTCTGGAACAACAGACCGAGATTGCGCTTGTGCGGCGGCACGTGCGTGAGGTCGTGACCGGCCACCGTCAAGGTGCCGGCCAGCCCATCCGCTTCGATAAAGCCGGCGATGAAGCGCAACAGCGTCGTCTTGCCACAGCCGCTGCGGCCGAGCACGGTCAGCAATTCGCCGCGCTCAATGTTCAGCGACAGGTCCTCGAGCACCGTGCGCGTGCCGAAGCGCACAGTCAGATGCTCGATCTGCACGCCGCCCGGCGTGCCCGGGTGCGCCGCTGCGAGCGCCTCCGGTGAGGCGCCGAGCGCGCCAGGGGCAAGAGTTGCGGTGTTCACCGGATTCATCCTCCAACTAAGGTATTGCGGGTGCAACCTCGCCCGGTCGACCAGCGGGTCCACTCTGCATCGAGCCAACCCGCTGGCAGCGGCGCGGCGAGGCGTGCTGCGAGACTTACTGCGCCGGCTTGACGACTTCGACCTGCTTGCCGGAATTGCCAATCACGTCGTTCTTCCAACGTGCGGTCCAGTCAGCTTTCTTCGCCATCACCTGGTTCCAGTCCACCGGAATCAGTTTCACGCCGGCAATCGCCTGCTTCACCGCTTCGCCGTTCTTGCCGGCGAGCGGCACGTCGGTGCGGCCCGGGATACCGAAGATGTCCGGCACCTTGGCTTGCACTTCCTTCGACATCAGGTAGTCGATCAGCTTCTTGCCCTCAGCCTGGTTCGGGCCGTTCTTGATCAGACCGATCGCGTAGGGCAACTGGAACGTCGTCGGCTTGCCGCCGGGCGTCGCTGCCAGAAAAATCGGCTTGAGCGACAGGCCGCCATTGGCCTGGTCGTCCAGATCCATCTGCAGGTCGCCGTTGGAGAGCGCGATTTCGTTGCGCGAGAGCAGCACGTCGAGGTAGCCCGTGCCCTTGGTGTGGAACTTGGCGCTTTGTTCCAGCTTCTTCAGGTAGTCGAACGCCTTGTCTTCACCCATCAGCGAGGTCGTGAGGATGATCACAGCCATGCCGTCGCCAGCCGTCGCCGGGTTCGAGTAAGCGATCTTGCCGCTGTATTCCGGTTGCAGCAGGTCAGCGAACGTCTTCGGCTGGGTCTTCACGACGTCCGGGTTGATCGCGAACGAGAAGTAGTTGTTCACGAAGGTCGCCCACGTCCCGTTGGGGGCCTTGGCGATCGCCGGCACGTTCTTGTAGTTGGCACTCTGGTATGCCTGCAGCAGGCCGGCCTGATCCGCTTGCTGGATAAACGGCGGCAGCGTGATCAGCACGTCAGCCTTGGGGGAGTCCTTTTCGATGGTCGCACGGTTCACCACTTCACCACTACCGGCCGTCACGATGTTCACCTTGACGCCTTCCTGCTTTTCAAAGCCCGGCAGCACGTCCTTGAAGAGATTCTCGAGGCCGTCGGCCGTGTACAGCACCACCGCGTCGGCGGCCTGGGCCGGCAACGCCGCCCCGCCGAATGCAGCAGCCACCACGAGTGCCGGCAAGGTTTTGCGGACAATGCTGATAGTCGCGCGAAGGTGATTGGTCTTTTTCATGTCGCTCTCTCCGAAAGGCAATAAACCAGACGGTCGGGAAAACCCGATACCTGTTGTGATTAGACGGCGGTAGCGCCGCGCCGCTTGCGTATGCCCACAGCCGATTACCAGTTTCGTGCGATTGCAGATTGCTGACAACCTTGCTGCTTCCTCTCCAGCCAGACTTACAGCAAACCTACCATTTGGGCGCTGCCTGCCTTGCCTGAACGGGCACGGCAAGGATTGCAGATTTCCGTGACAGCGCCATGACCATTCTGTCGAATTCCAACAAATGACACAATTCGCCAATAATATGCAAACCTAACGGCTGATCAAAAAGTTTGGTCATCTGACAACGGAGGCTGTGTGATCACTGGAAACGACCCGATCCTGCTCACCCCGGGACCGCTGACCACTTCGCCCGCCACCCGCCAGGCCATGTTGCGCGACTGGGGATCGTGGGATGCCGCCTTCAACCGGATGACCCAGACCGTGTGCGCCGACCTGGTCGAGATCGTACACGGCGAAAATGATTATGTTTGTGTGCCTTTGCAGGGCAGCGGCACGTTTGCCGTCGAAGCGGCCATCGGCACGCTGGTGCCGCGCCAGGGCTGCGTGCTGGTGCCGAACAATGGCGCTTACTGCGCGCGCCTCATCCGCATCCTGCAGCGGATGGGCATTTCGTATGTGGAACTGCCGCTGCGTGAGGACCAGCCGGTCAGCGCGGCGGCGATCGAGGATGCCTTCAACGGCGACTCGCGCATTACCCACGTGGCTCAGGTGCATCTGGAGACGAGCGCGGGCCTGCTCAATCCGCTCGACGATATCGCCGCAGTGTGTCAGCGGCACGGCAAGAGCCTGATCGTCGATGCGATGAGCTCGTTGGGCGCCCTGCCTATCGACCTGCGCAACGGTGGCATCGACGCGCTGGTGTCGGCCAGCGGCAAATGTCTGGAGGGTGTGCCGGGCATGGGCTTTGTGATTGTGCGCCGCAACGTGCTTGAAGCCGCGGCGGGCCGTTCGCCTTCGCTCGCGCTCGATCTGCAGGACCAATACGCGTACATGCAGAAGACCACGCAGTGGCGTTTCACGCCGCCCACGCACGTGGTCGCCGCGCTGCGCAGCGCGCTCGACCAGTTCCTTGCGCAAGGCGGCCAGGCCGCCCGCGGTGCGCGCTACATGCGCAACTGTGCGGCGCTGATCGAGGGCATGCGGGCGCTCGGCTTCGAGCCGTTCCTGAAACCGGACGTGCAGGCGCCGGTCATCGTGACCTTCCATGCGCCGCGCGATCCGGCATGGAATTTTGCGGATTTCTATGCGGCCGTGCGCGAGGCCGGATACGTGCTGTATCCAGGCAAGCTGACCCAGGTGGAGACTTTCCGGGTGGGCTGCATCGGCGCGATCGACGCCAACGAGATGCACAACGCGGTCGCCGCGATTGGCCGCACGCTGGCCTGCCTCGGGCTGAGCGTCAAATGAGACTGTGGGGCGTCCCGGCAATCGGACGATCACGCGATCAGCAGTTCCGGCCCGCACGCGGCGATCGCCTTGGCCAGCGCACGCTCCGGCGCCAGCTCGGTCACCAGATAGCGCGCGCTCTCGAAGCCGTTGATACGGACCGGCGTGACACGTCCAAACTTCGAGTTGTCCGCCACGACGACCACCAGGTTCGCGGCAGCAATCATCCGGCTGCGCACCTCAGCGGCCATGCGCGTGTAATCGGTGAGACAGGCATCCGGTGAAATACCGCCCGCGCCGACGAAGGAAAAATCCGCGTGGTACTGCGTCAATTGATGAACCGTGTCGAGGCCGAAGGTGGCGTCCTCGTTCTCCGAGAGCTCCCCGCCCAGCAAGGTGACGCGATTGTCGTTACGGCGGCCGAGCAACAGCGCGATGCGCCAGTCATTCGTATACACCGTGAGCCGGTGCCGCCCGGTCAATGCGCGCGCCACGGCTTGCGTGGTACTGCCCGAGTCGATGATGAGCGACGCGCCGTCCGGCACCAGTTCGGCCGCGCGTTCGCCGATAGCCCGCTTGGCGCCAGCGTTGGCGGCTTCGCGCACGTCCAGATCGGGCTCGCGGCGATCGCCCGAGAGCGCGCCGCCGTGGGTCGTCACAATCAGGCCGCGGCCGGCCAGAGTATTCAGATCGCGCCGGATCGTTTCCCGCGAGACGTTGAGTTCGCGCACCAGCTCGGCCACCGACAGCGCGCCGTTCTTGGTGACTTGCGCGAGAATATATTGATGACGTTGTTCAGCGAGCATCGGTAGACGGCCGGCAAGCGGCGTACTTAGGTTCAGGAGTGCGCCGTATTGTAGTACGGTAGTACGCGCCGCGCGAGGATGCTCCTGTTGCAGCGCTTCCCTGCTAACCTCACGGCTCAGGCTGCGCATTGTCCGATGCGCGCCGCGTCACACGAACTGCCCATGCCGCCACTGCTTCGCCGATTTCTACTGCTTTACCATGCGCTGCGCTTCGGCGCGCGTCTGATCTGGCTCGCGGCGCCGCGCGAGCACAAGCTGCACTGGATGATCACGCTCGTGAAGCGTGTGCATGCCACCGAAGGCGGCCGCAACAGCCTGCACAGCATGCTACCCGCGCTGGGGCCGCTCGCCAGCACCTTTCTCCAGACCCTGGCAGAACGGCCGGAACTCGCCACCGGCACCCTGCACGACACCTTCGATACGATCGGCCGCATGGAAGAGCCGCTGCCGCCGGACCAGGTCGAGGCCGCGCTCGCGAATGCGCTCGGGCGTCCGCTGACGGGACTCTTCGCGCAGATCGACCTGATCCCGGCGAAGGGCGGCTTTGCCGAACAGACCCACGTCGCCCGCCTCACCGTACCGGTCAACGGGCACCGTGACATTGCGATCAAGTTCGTCCGGGCGGCACAAGTTCAGCAGATCGGCGACGAACTCGCATTGCTGCGCTGGGTGGCACGCTGGCTGGAAAAACTCTCCGGCAGCGCGCGCCGCCTGCAGGTCCGCGCGCTCGCGCAGTCTTTCACCGAGGACGTGCTGAGGCGCTTCGACCTGCGTGCCGAGGCCGCCAATCTGAGTCAGACGGGTCATCACTTCGAGGGCGACAAGCGCCTTGCCGTGCCGGACGTAATCTGGGAGTTGTGTAGCACGCATACGCTGGCGGTGCAGCACATCGAGACGCTGGCGGCTACCGATCTCCCCGGCCTGCTCGAGCATCGCGTCAAGCTCGCGGCACTGGCGACGCACCTTGTCGAGGTCGTCACCGAACAGGCCTTTGAGCACGGTTTCTTTCACGCGACGTTCGACTCCGCGCATGTGCGCGTGAGCATCGAACCCGACACGCTCGGCCGCATCGTGCTGGCCGAATTTGCCATGATGTCGAGCCTCTCCTCGCACGAACGCGAATTCTTCGTGCATGGGGCCACGGCGCTGTTCGACCAGGACTATGCGCGCCTCGCCGAGCTGCATCGCGACGCCGGCCACGTCGAGCCGACGACCCGCACGGAAGTACTGGAAGCCGAGCTGCGCCGGCGCAGCGAAGCGCATTTCGCAGCCGAGCCCGAGGACCGCACGGCGGGCGCGCTGTTCCATCATCTGCTGCATGCCGTGCAGCCCTTCGAAGGCGCCGTATCGCCACGGCTCGCGGCCGCCCAGCGCTCGTTCGAACAGGCGGAGTTGCTGGCGCGCGCCGTGCATCCTGGCGTCGATACCTGGAACGTGGCACGCACGGTGCTAGCCGGCATCGCGCAGCGCGATGTCAACCATCGCGGCTGGATCAAACGCATCGCCCAGGAGTTGCCGCACCTGGCGCATATGTTGCCGCGAGTGCCGCAACTCGCGGTGCGCTATCTGCAGCGCCAGCATGACGAGGGAGGCACGCGGCAGCAGGCGCACCTGATGCGCGAGCTTGGTGTCGAATACCGGCGCACACGGGTCCTGCTGTGGGCCTGCGCCGTGTGCGGGGGCCTGCTGGGCGCTGGGGCGGTGCTCTTGACGCGGTGAGGCTGGGCCGACATGGCGCCCGGACTGGGCAGCATCTTGCCGGTGCTACCGCCAAAACCGACCGCGGCGGCACCTTAGGCGCCGCGTCTACCGCACGGCGTTCCGCCGTGATCATTCTGTAAGAAATCTTTTTTTGCCCTCCCCGGAATAACGCCGGAAAGACGGTGTTCGCCCTCTAATGCCGCGCTGCACGCGGCGCGTGCGTGGCTGTGTTCCCGGATCGCGGCACGCGCTTTAACGCCCCCGCCAGCGTGAATTGCCACTAACGACGAGATCGATTTGAGTCAGACCACGATTCAACCCGCCTGGGTTCGCGTCACACACTGGATTAACGCCTTAGCCGTCGTCCTGATGGTGATGAGCGGCTGGCAGGTCTACGACGCCTCGCCCATCTTTCCGGCCGTGCAGTTTCCACCGGCCATCACGTTGGGCGGCTGGCTCGGCGGCGCATTGCTATGGCACTTCGCGGTCATGTGGCTGCTGGTGGCGAATTTCCTCGTCTACCTCGGGCTCAATATCGCTTCGGGACGGCTGCGCCGCAAACTGCTGCCGCTCAGTGTCAGGTCGCTCGCCGCGGATACGCTCGCGGCCCTGCGTGGCCGCCTCGGGCACGAAGACCTCAGCCGCTACAACGCCATCCAGAAGCTCGCCTATCTAACGGTCATCGTCGATATTGTCATGTTGGTCTTGTCGGGACTGGCTGTCTGGAAATCCGTGCAGTTTCCGCTACTCCGCACACTGATGGGCGGCTATGACAACGCGCGCGTCGTTCATTTCGTCTGTATGAGCGTGCTCGTCGCCTTCTTTGCGGTGCACGTCGTGATGGTCGCGCTGGTGCCGCGCTCCCTGCTTCTGATGATCCGGGGACGGTAGCCATGGCGATTCGCAAACGCAGCGGCGAACCCGGCGCGACGCTATCGTCCCATGCCGACTCCATCCTCAAGGATGCCCACAAGGAATTGAAGGACCCGGCGCGCCGTCTGCTCGGCAAGCGGATTCTTTCGCTTGGTGGACTCGCCTTGTTGTCCGGCTGCGATTTGAGCAACGACAAGTCGGTCAATACGATGTTGCGCAGGATCTCGTTCTTCAACGACGACGTGCAGGCCCTGCTGTTCGATCCGAACAAGATGGCGCCGACCTATCCCGAGTCGATGATCACGCGGCCGTTTCCGTTCAACGCGTTCTACGACATCGACGATGTGCCGGAAGTCGACGCCGCCACGTACCGGCTTCAGGTAGGCGGGCTGGCGCACGGCAAACGGATGTGGACGCTCGATGAGTTGCATGCGCTGCCGCAACAGGATCAGATCACCCGGCATATCTGCATTGAAGGATGGAGCGCGATCGGCCGCTGGGGCGGCGTGCGCTTTGGCGATTTCCTGAAACGCGCCGGTGCGGACACGACGGCACGTTTCGTGTCGTTGCATTGCGCGGACAACTACTGGACGAGCATCGACATGCCCACTGCGCTGCACGCGCAGACGCTTCTCACGCTGACCTACGACGGCCAGGTGCTGCCGCCGAAGTATGGCTTTCCGATGAAGCTGCGCATGCCCACCAAGCTCGGCTACAAGAATCCGAAACATATCGTCGCGATCACCGTGACGAACGATTACCCCGGTGGTTACTGGGAGAACCAGGGATACAACTGGTTCGGCGGTTCCTAAGCAGCATCCTTTTTCAACTGACAACACTGCACGGAGATTCCATGTCTATTCGCCTGAAACTCGGCGTCACGCTTGCTACGCTCGCTTTCGCGGGCGTCGCGCTTGCCCAGACGCCTGCTGTCAAACCCTCGCGCATTCGCGGCGAAGTCGTCTCGCTGAACGGCGATGTCTTGCAGGTGCATCGCCGCAGCGGCGATACGGTCTCGATCAATGTGGCGCCCACCGTTGGTATCTCAGCGGTCAAGGCGATGCAGCTTGCCGACATCAAGCCCGGCTCGTTCATCGGCACGGCCGCCACCACGGGGACCGATGGCAAGCTGACCGCCACGGAAGTCGTGGTGTTTCCGGAGTCGGCCCGCGGCACCGGTGAAGGCCACTATGCGTGGGACCTGGGTCCCAATAGCTCGATGACCAATGCGAACGTCGACACGGTGGTTGAAGGCACCAGCGGCCGCGATCTGAAGCTGTCGTACAAGGGTGGCAACAATGTGGTGACCGTCCCGCAGAATGTGCCTATCGTGACTTTCGCGCCGGCGGCCCGCACTGATCTGACGCCGGGCAAAAAGGTGTTCGTGGTTGCGACGCCTGCGGCGCAGGGCACATTTGTGGCACAACGGGTCGTGGTCGAAAAGGATGGCGTCGCGCCGCCGATGTAATGGCCGGCAGATTGCTGTTTGCTTGATGAATGGCCCGGGATATTCCGGGCCATTCTTGTTTCTGCTTCAGGCGGCGATGCTAATCACCCGCCGGCGTGGAGCTGCTTCGCTCAGATGGCGCTCAGGTTTCGAGCGTCGCATCCATGGTGATGGTGGCTTTTAGCACTTTCGATACCGGGCAACCCGCCTTGGCGTCCGCCGTGGCTTTTTCGAATGCAGCCCGGTCGCCACCGGGAATTTTCACCTTGACGTCCAGGTGGACTGCGGTAATGGCGAAGCCGCCGTCGGCCTTGTCGAGCGTCAGGGTTGCCGTGGTGCCGATGCGCTCGGGCTTGATGCCCACTTTGCCCAGTTCAGCCGATAGCGCCATGGAGAAGCACCCGGCATGAGCAGCCGCAATCAGCTCTTCCGGGTTGGTGCCGATACCGTCCTCGAAACGCGTCGCAAACGAATACTGGGTGTCCTTCAGAACCCCGCTATCAGTAGAAATCGTGCCCTTGCCGTCCTGCAGGCCGCCTTGCCAGACCGCTGATGCCTTGCGCTTCATCGTTCTCTCCAATGTGTGCCCTGCCGGTGCTGCCGTGCATTCAATCATGACGCCTGCCGCAACGGTCACGCCCGGGTTCTTGCGGCATCGGCATCGATCGAGAGTGCCACGCAGCGCGACAGGCGCGGGCGTAGACCGGACTTCATAATAGGCGCTTCCTGGAGTCGGCGTCGGCCAATGTGCGTGAGGAGGTTGCCAAGGTCCAGACTATTCCGATTTATCCCTAGCATAGGCTCCTAGGGTATAAATTTGACCGATCAGTTTGTGTAGCGATTACTCGAACACTGACCCTTACGCGTCGTCTCAGCCGCTTCATCACTCCGCAAACGGCAACGTTTCCTGCCCCTGTGCCCGCATTCCGAACACATTCAGCGTCATGGCGACGAGCGCGTAATAGCCGAGCAAGCCGACCAGATTGATGGTGACCTCATGCCCAAAGCGCTCCACAGCGGCCGTATAGGTCGCATCGGACACGCGTTTCGTGTCATATAACTCGCTGGCAAAAGCGTAGATCAGCGCATCGTCGGGATTCGCAAAAGACGGCTGCTGGCCGAGGCGGATCGCCTCGGCATCGGCCAGCGCGACTCCCGCCTCGAGCGCAATCGGATAGTGGATATGCCACTCGGCCTGGGCCTGCCAGCGCGCCGCCGTCACCAGAATCGCCAGTTCCGACAGACGCAACGGCAAGCCCGTCCGGTAGCGGCAGAAGGCACCCAGGCGTTGCGCGTGTTGCGCAAGCTCCGGACTGTGAATCCAGCCGAGAAACGGGCCGTTCAGGTTGCCACGCGGACCGGACAGGATCTCGTCGAGTACGGCCTTCTGTTCAGGCGTGGCATTCGATGCGTCAAAATGCGGCAAACGATCTGTCATGAAAACTCCCGTAAATGACGAAGCGCCTGTCGGCGATTACGCTGCAGCGCACGCGCCGGTCGAAACCAGCGCACCGTCGATCGCGTCGATGAGACGGCTGACGATATTGTCGATATCCCGCGGCGTGCAGATAAACGGCGGCGCGAGCAGCACATGATCGCCGCTCTTGCCGTCGACCGTCCCGCCCATCGGATACACCAACAGGCCACGCACAAAGGCTTCACGCTTGATCGCTGCATGCAGTTTGAGCTTCGCGTCGAACGGGGCCTTGGTCGCGCGATCCTGCACCAGCTCGACACCGACGAACAGGCCACGCCCTCGCACATCGCCGATATAAGGATGCTGGGCATAGTGCTCGCTAAGTTGTGCGCGCAACTGTCCGCCGCGCTGCTGAACGTTATCCAGCAGCTTGTCCTCGGCAATCACGCGCTGCACTTCGAGTGCGGCGGAGCAGGCCGTTGCGTGCCCGATATACGTATGACCGTGCTGGAAAAATCCCGAGCCGCCGATGATCGTGTCGTAAATGCGCTTGCTGACCAGCGTCGCGCCGATCGGCTGATAACCGGCTCCAAGGCCCTTCGCAATGGTCAACAGATCGGGGGCGACGCCGTCCTCTTCGCATGCGTACAGATAGCCGGTGCGCCCCATCCCCGACATGATCTCATCGAGAAGCAGTAGCACACCGTAGCGGTCGCAGACCGCGCGAATCTTGCGAAAATACTCGCGCACCGGCGGCACGGCGCCGGCGGTTGCACCCACCACCGTCTCCGCGACGAAGGCCGCCACCGTGTCGGCACCGAGTTCGAGGATCTTCTGTTCCAGCTCATCGGCTAGCCGTTGCGCAAAGGCTTCTTCAGTTTCGTCAGCGCGTTGCTCGCGATACGCGTAGCACGGGCTCACATGATGCGCTTCGATCAGGATGGGCAGGAACGGCTCGCGACGCCATGCATTGCCGCCAATCGCCAGCGCTCCCAGCGTATTGCCGTGATAGCTTTGACGGCGCGCGATGAAATGACGGCGCTGCGGTTCGCCCTTCTCGACGAAATACTGGCGCGCCAGCTTCAACGCCGCCTCGATCGCCTCCGAGCCGCCCGACACAAAATACACATGATCCAGGCCCTGCGGCGCGTTCGCCACCAGTTGGTCGGCGAGTTCTTCGGCTACTTGCGTCGTAAAGAACGAGGTGTGCGCGTAAGGCAATTGCTGGGCCTGACGCTTGATCGCGTCGATCACGCGCTGGTGACTATGGCCGAGGCACGAGACGGCGGCCCCGCCGGACGCGTCGATATAGCGCTTGCCGGTGGAGTCGATAATCTCGATGCCGTCGCCCGCTACGGCGACCGGCAACGTCTGCTTCGGCGTACGGTGAAACACGGTGGACATAGGTTTCCTCATCGCGTGATCGCGGTTAGAAGGCGGCGTTCGAACGCGCCGCCAGGGAAATGAACATATCGAAGGCGCAATGCCCCTGCCGATAGACCTGCATCGCCACACCATCGGTTTCGATGCGAAACAGTGCTGTGGCCAAGGTGTTTTCGTCGTCGGGATCGCGCGGATCGTCACGGTAAATAGGCAGGCCAGTGGGCGCCCGGTCTTGCAGCACACGTAGCAACGCGTCATCTGCAACCGGCGTACGAAGCACCGGAAGCAGAGCGTCGACGCGTGTCTGGCGGTCGCGCGACGAGTCGGTCACAATTTGCGCTTCGCCCTCGCAGCCGTCGTGAATCAGGTGATTTGCATGACCGAACCGCGGCGTATCGGCGACGACGGAGCAGCGTTGCACGGTTGCTTCGATACTTACCAGGCGGGTATCGCCCACGCACCCGAGCGTGTGATGAAAGGCACTGGCGCGCGGAAAATCGCGCAACAGCTTGATGGCTTCGTCGAGTGAGCTCGTATCGAGCACGGCGCGTGCGAGGATCATGCGCGGCACGCCCACAGCCGGTGTCCTGATGCGCAAATTGTTGACGGCCTGCACGAGGCCGGCGCGATTGGCGGCAAACGTATGTCCAGGCAGCGAGCCGGGATAATAGAAACTCACGAAACCTGGCTTGCCGACAGGCTGAACGTCCACGAGAAAGCACCGTTCGCGCAGATACGGATCGCCGTCTTCGTTGTGCGCGATGAAACGTGCGTTGCCGGAAACAGCCGCAAGCGTCGTGCAACCGTCCGGTGCGTTGTGGATCAACTCTCCACGGCAATTCCACAGAAACACGTCTTCCACCGGCCATCCGAGGCCTGCCGCCATGCCCTCGAGTTCAGCGACCAGCGCGGGGAAGTGCACCTCAGCCGAACGGCGCAGCGTCTCCACAAACGGGTGGCCGCGCCAACGGCTAACCTGTTGCCATGCGGCGCTTTGCTGCATGTACGCTGCCATGACTGGCCGCGCCCGCTCACCCAACCTGTATCCGATGTCATCCGGACGGCCGGTAACACGGAAAAGATTCCATTCCTGCATCGACAGTTATGCCTCGCTCTAACCTGTTTGTCCTCGCGCCACACTGGCGTAGCAGCCACAGCTTGTTCGCCTGTGCAGCAAACTGAAGGATGCCGTCAGTCACCGTGGCTTCCATTCAGCATTCGATTCGAATTTATACCCCTCAACAACATATGTTGTCAATTTATATGAAAATGAATCGAACGAATCCGAGAGGTTGGCGCTGTTGACATTGAGGCCGCAGCGGGCCGAGCGCGGCAACTTTCAAGTGCTGCCGGGCGGCCCGTTCTTTAGTCGAGCCTCCACGGCGCGGTGCCCCTCCGCAATTTGCGCTTAGCCAATATGCGCGGCGCTCATCCTTGACAGGTCTGTGCTGTGGGAACGCAGCCACGCGTACCACGCGTCCATCCCCTCGCCGGTCTGGGCCGACACCTGCAGGATTTCAATGGCCGGGTTGACGCGGCGCGCAAATTCGACGCAACGTGCCACGTCGAAGTTCAGATGCGGCAGCAGATCGATCTTGTTCAGCAGAAGCAGCGCACTGGCGCGGAACATGTGCGGATACTTCACCGGCTTATCCTCGCCCTCCGTCACCGACAGAATCAGCACTTTCAGTTGCTCGCCAAGATCGAACAACGCCGGACATACCAGATTGCCGACGTTCTCGATCATCACGACCGAGCGCAGCGGCGGGTCAAGTTGAGTGAGCGCACGGGAGACCATGCCGGCGTCCAGGTGACAGCCCGTGCCGGTGTTGATCTGGACTACCCGGGCCCCGGTCGCACGGATACGCTCGGCATCGTTGAGCGTGGCCTGATCGCCTTCGATCACGGTTAGCGGCAGCGCATCGCCGAGGTCGCGAATCGTGCGCTCGAGCAATGTCGTTTTGCCTGCACCGGGCGAACTCACGAGGTTCAAAGCGAGGATCGAGCGTCCCGCGAGCCAGCCCCGATTGCGTTCGGCCAGCAACTGGTTTTTGGCCAGAATGTCCTGTTCCAGCGTGACCGAAGTGCCGTGTTCACGTGCATGGGCGTGAGCGGGTTCTAGTGCGAGGGTTTCGCTGGATGCGTGTGGGTGCGTATGGGGATGCTCGTGCGAGTGCTCATGCGTATGTTCGTAATCGTGCCCATGGATGCTTTCGTGCCCCTCGTCGTGTTCGTGGTCATGCGGATGAGCATGATCATGAGCGTGACCCTGTGCATGCACATGCGAGTGAGCATGCTCAGCATCCTGCTGTTGTTCAGTCATATCTGCCGGCTTCGCCTGCCCGTGCTCACCCTCGTTCAGATCGGTCACAGTTGCAGCTTGCGTCCCATTGCATCCACATGTCGTACACATCACATTAGCTCCATCTGCCTGATCTTCAGTTGCTGCCCCGAAATCAACTCCAGGTCGACACTGCCGCATTCGCACTGACCGAACGGCTCCGCGAGGGTCAGGCTCGCGCCGCAGGCAAGACAGCGCGCCTGACCCGGCGTTTCGATAATCTCCAGCGCCGCACCTTCTACCAGCGTATCGCGTGCACACACATCAAAGCAGAAGCGAATCGCATCGGGCATCACCGCTGACAGTTGGCCAATCTCGAGCGTCACGCGCATCACGCGCGCTCCATTCGCCTGTTCGGCACAAATTTCGACGACGCTGCTGGCGATGCTCATCTCATGCATGACGCGCCTCCAAGGGCCGCACTCGTACGCGTTGGCGAATACGCCCAGGCGCTAACAGATACGCGGCAGCTGCTCGCCAACCAGCATATCGACAATACGCTGCCCACCGAACACCGTGTGCAACACGACCAGGCCGTCTGGTCCCTCTTCAACTTCACCGATCGCCGCTGCCTCGCGCCCTAGCGGATGCGCACGCATCGCGGCCAGCACGCGGTCGGCTGCATGCGGCGGCACGACCGCGACCAGTTTTCCTTCGTTGGCGAGATACAGCGGGTCAAGCCCGAGAATCTCGCAAGCGCCTTTCACTTCCTCGCGCAGCGGCACATCTGCTTCGCGAATCCGGATCGTGACGTTCGAGTCCTGCGCGAATTCGTTGAGCACTGTCGCCACCCCGCCGCGCGTGGCGTCGCGCAGGCAGTGGATCTCCGGGCAAGCGTCCAGCATCGCGGTAATCAGCCCGTTGAGCGGAGCGCAATCGCTTTGCACATCGGACTCGAGCGCCAGCTGTTGGCGCGCCACCAGAATCGCCGCACCGTGGTCGCCGAGATAGCCGTTGACGATCACGACGTCGCCGGGCCGCGCATGGCGCGCGGAGATCGACACGTCACGACGCACCACGCCGATACCCGCCGTGTTGATAAAAAGCTTGTCCGCGCAACCACGCTCCACGACCTTGGTGTCCCCCGTCACGATGGCAACGCCCGCGGCGAGCGCAACGCGCTGCATACTGGCCGCGACGCGCCGCAAGCTTTCGACGGCAAAGCCCTCTTCGATTACCACGCTGCAGGACAGGAACAGAGGCGTCGCACCGGACACGGCCAGGTCATTGACGGTGCCGGACACCGCCAGCGTGCCGATATCGCCGCCCGGGAAAAACAGGGGATCGACGACATAGCTGTCTGTCGTGAAAGCGAGGCGGTCGCCATAGGCAGCGAGCTGCGCAAGCGGAACCACCGCCTGATCCTCCAGAGCCGCGAGCAGAGGATTGTCGAAGGTCGAGACGAACACGTCCTCGATCAGATCGCGCATCGCCCGGCCGCCGCTGCCATGGGCGAGATTGACCGATACGTCGCGGATATGCGCAACGCGGCGTGGCGTCGGCACGGCGTCATTTGCGGATGCTGCAGGCGCGCTCGTAGGCGCCGGAGTATCGATACCGTTGGCGGCACGGTCGTTCATCAACGGCCACCTCGTTCGATGGTCTCGGGCACAGGTGCCGTGTGAGCGGCCGCCTCGTGTCCACCGCCCTTGCGCTCAAGCCGTGAGGTATCGATGCGCCCGTAGTTGTAGTACGCGGCACAGGCGCCCTCGCTCGACACCATCAACGAACCGAGCGGCGATTCCGGCGTGCAGGCCGTGCCGAATACCTTGCACTGGTGCGGTTTGATCACACCTTTCAGCACCTCGCCGCATTGGCAAGCCTTGGGATCGGCGATCTTGATGTTTGGTACGTCGAACTTGCGTTCCGCATCGAAGGCCGCGAACGACTCGCGGATCCGCACACCGGAATGATCGATCGACCCCAGCCCACGCCACTCGAAAAACTCGCGCAATTCGAAGACCTGCTGGATCGCCGATAACGCTTGCGCATTGCCGTGTTCCGACACGATCCGACCGTACTGGTTTTCCACCTCGCAACGCCCATCCGCTATCTGCCGCAGCACCATCCACATCGACTGCAGCACATCGAGCGGCTCGAAGCCCGCTACAGTAATCGGCTTGCGATAGTGTTGCGCGATAAAGTCATACGGGCGTGTGCCGATCACCATACTCACGTGGCCCGGACCCAGGAACCCGTCGAGATGCAGGTCGGGCGAATCAAGAATGGCCTTGACGGTCGGGATAATCGTAATGTGATTGCAGAACAACGAGAAATTCTTGAGGTTCTGCGCCTTCGCCTGCAATACGGTCATCGCCGTGCTGGGCATGGTGGTCTCGAAGCCCAGGCCAAAAAAAATCACCTCGCTTGCCGGATTGCTCTGCGCAATTTTCAACGCATCGAGCGGCGAATACACCATGCGCACGTCTGCGCCGTCCGCTTTGGCCTTCAGCAGGCTTTTCTTCGACCCCGGCACGCGCATCGCATCGCCGAAGGTGGTAAAGATCACGCCCGGACGTTCGGCGAGCGCCACGCAATCGTCGACGCGACCCATCGGCAGCACGCAAACGGGGCAGCCAGGGCCATGCACGAACTCCACGGTATCGGGCAAAAGCTGCTGGATGCCATAGCGAAAAATCGTATGCGTGTGACCGCCGCATACTTCCATGATTTGCAGTGGACGCTGTTTGGCGCGCTCGATCCGCGCCACAATGGCGCGGATTTCCTTCGCGAGCGTCTGGGCCTTATGCGGATCGCGGAACTCGTCGACGTATTTCATCGCTGCCCTCCTTGCGCCAGACCACCGCGCTCATCGGCCAGCAACGTGTGCACCAGGTCCCACAGGATGTGGTAAATCGCGACGTGCGTCTCCTGTACGCGATGGATGCTGTCGCTCGGTACAACCAGGCAATGATCGAGGTCGGGGCTCGCGGCCATCTTCCCGCCATCATGTCCCGAGAGGCCGATCGTCAGCAGTCCGATTGCGCGTCCCTTAGCAAAGGCGGCCAGCAGGTTCTCCGAATTACCGCTGGTCGACACGCCGATCAGCGCATCGCCACGCCGTGCCTGCGCCACCAGTTGCCGGACGAAAATGTGCGAGAAACCGACGTCGTTACCGACGGCCGTCATCATCGCCGTGTCTGCAACTAGATTAATCGCGGTGAGTGCCGGCCGGCCCGTGGTGACCGGATGCAGAAACTCGACGGCAATATGAGCGGCGTCGCAACTCGACCCGCCGTTGCCCATCGTAAAGAGCCGCCCGTCGTGCCGATAAACGCCGGCAATCGCGTGCGCCACCGCAACAACCGCAGGCCCGTTCGCCTCGAAAAAGCGCCGTTTGGTGCCGACGCTGTCCTGCGCCTTCAGATGAACCGATTCCAGCAGCGCGGCGTCGAGCTTGTCCGCGTCCTGCCTGCCTCCGTGCAGGAAAGGATAGAGCCCTTGTAGTGATTCATGTTCGGGCATGATGTGTCTCCGTGACTTGCTCCTCGTGCCTCCGAGTGCTCTCAGCCTCTGCCGCGGCAGCCGCTCTTTCCCACCTTTACTGCGCATTCCACCCAAACCGCGCCCTCAAAGACGCGCACGCCGCTAGGCCGCACCGCGTAACTCGTCGAATTCGGCCTGAGCCACGCCCAATTCATGCAGCAATTCCAGCGTACGGGCCGCTTCATCTTCGTCAAGCCGGCTCATCGCGAAGCCCACGTGCACCAGCACCCATTCGCCGACACACGCCGCCACGTCACGCTCCTCATCGACGATGAACGCGACATTGATGACGCGCCGCACACCGCCGACATTGACGAGCGCCAGATGGTTCGCAGCATCAGTAACTTCGACGATCTGTCCGGGGATGCCCAGGCACATGTTGCTCTCCGCTGAGACTGCGTTGACCGCTGGGCTATCGTGCAAGCCGTCGTGCCGCCGCGACGACGGCCTGCCCGAGCGACAAGCCGCCATCGTTGGCGGGCACCTGCCGGTGGGACAGTACGCGCAAGCCAACTGCAGCGAGGCGTCCGGCAACCTGCTCGAGCAAAATGCGGTTCTGGAACACGCCGCCGGATAGCGCGACCGCCGGGGCCGCAGCGCGTATGTTCAAATGCGTGAAAGGAACGTTACTGCCGTCGCTGCCGTGATCGATCAACTCGTCCGCCAGCAACTCGATCATCTGCACCATCGCGATTGCCAACCCCGTGTGAAAGCGCGCAGCGATCACAGGGACCGGCGTGTTGCGCAGCAGGTCGTCGAGCAAGGCTTCCCACATCGGTCGCGGATCGACGCAACGCAAACCCGCCTGCCCAGTATGGGCCAGTCCGAATGGATACGCCAGCGCGTCGTCCTCCTCGCGTAACGTCCTTTCGTCGACCATCGCTTCGAATTCCACCGCGGCCTGTCCCTCATACAGCACACGCTCCCGGCACAGCCCTGCTGCAGCGGAAACCGCATCGAACAGCCTGCCCGCGGAGCTCGCCAGCGGACTATTGACGCCTTGTGCAATCATCGTATCGAGCATGTCGCGTGGACGCGCGGCGAGAAAGCGCTGCAGTTCCAGCGTGGCATAGCGCTGTGCGAACTGATCCCAGCCGAACGCCGCAACGAGATGCGCATAGGTATTGCGCCACGGCTCATAGATTGCCCGCGCACCGCCAGGCATCGCCACGGGTTTGAACATGCCCAGCCGGACAAAGTCGCGATAACCCGCCAACATGAATTCGCCGCCCCAGAGCGTGCCGTCTGTGCCATAGCCGAGGCCATCGAGCGCAACACCCAGCACCGGTTGCGCGTCGAGCGGAATACCGTTTTCCGCCATGCACGAGGCGATATGCGCGTGGTGGTGCTGTACCTCTTCAAGCGGCCAATCCCGCGCTTGCGCCAGATCGAAGCCAATCTTGCGCGACAGATATTCGGGGTGCAGATCGAGTGCCACCGCGCGTGGCTCATGCTCGAACAGTGTCAGATACTGGGCGACGCAGCGACGATAGTCGGCATACGTCAACGCATCTTCGAGATCGCCCATATGATGCGAGACGATTGCCTGACCATCGCGGCTCAGGCAAAACGTGTTCTTCAGTTCGCCGCCCATTGCCAGAATCGCCGGTGTTTCCTCGAAGCCCGGTGGCAAAACGAGTGGCGCGGGTGCGTACCCGCGCGAACGGCGCAACATACGCGGTGCACCGAGGACGACACGCATCACCGAATCGTCAACCCGCCTTGCAACATCGCGGTCGTGCATCAGGAAGACGTCGGCAATAGGCCCAAGGCGTGCCCGTGCGTCGGCATTGTCGATACATTGCGGTTCGTCGCTGGTGTTGCCGCTTGTCAGCACGAGCGGCCGGTCGAACGATGCGATCAGCAGATGATGCAACGGCGTGGATGGCAGCATAAAACCGAGCGTGTTCACACCGGGCGCCACGCTGGGGGCGATATGGCTAGAAGCCTCATTCACGCTCAGAACCACAATCGGCCCGGCTGCACTTTGCAACAACGCACGCTCGACATCGTTCACTGCGCAATAGCGGCGAATCGCTTCCAGATCCCGCGCCAGCAGCGCAAACGGCTTGCGTTCGCGGCGCTTCAGGCGCCGCAGACGCGCAACGGCAGGCTCATTGCAAGCGTCACAGGCAAGCTGGAACCCGCCCAGCCCTTTGATCGCCACAATCGAGCCGAGCTGCAAAGCAACGCTCGCGGCAGCACACGCATCGGACGGCGACTCCAGCGCTGAGCCGTCCGGCGCCTCGAGCCACGCACGCGGTCCGCATACGTCACACGCCACCGGCTGTGCATGAAAACGACGGTCTGCCGGATTCTCGTACTCGCTGCGACAGGCTTCGCACATCGCGAATGCCGCCATCGTCGTATTCGCGCGATCGTAGGGGACCTCGTCGATAATCGACAGCCTCGGGCCGCAGTGCGTGCAATTCGTAAACGGATAGCGATAACGGCGGTTCGCCGGATCGGCGATCTCCGCGAGGCAGTCCGCGCAAGTCACAGCGTCCGCCACGACGCCGGTCTGCACCGGACCGCCGACGCTTGGCACGATACGAAAATCGTCCACCTCGGCAACCGATACCCATTCATGGCGCTCGATCGCATCGATTCTTGCAAGCGGCGGGCATTCGGCGCGCAAGCGGGCCAGAAACTGCTCCACCGTCCAGACATCGCCACAAGCGTGAATCAGCACGCCGTCGCTGTCGTTGCGGACATCGCCGCGCAACCCGCAGTCGTGCGCGAGCCGCCACACGGTGGGTCGAAAGCCGACACCCTGTACCAGACCGCGCACGCGGATCTCCTCGCCAACCGGCCGCACTGGGCCAGACCTGCCGCCAGACTGATGCATGCTGGTGCTCATCACGCGCTCCCCGTCACAAAGTTGCTACATGCTGCGTATGCGCAAATAGCGCTTGATGTCTTTCGCGTTAGCCAGCAAACCCAGGACAAGAGCCGGCAACACGAGATACTTTAGGAATCCTTTCATCACACCTCCCTGATACGACACTACAAACCACCGAAAACCCGCTACTCCGCTACACAAGCCACTAAGCCGTGCGCAAGCTCAACCGCTCTACCGCTTGCGCGATTAGCGTCTCGATCATATCGGCCGCCTGATCGACCATCGCCCCAACCGCAGGGCTAAGGCCCATGCGACCCTCCTCGCCATTATCGAAACCAAAGTCAGCCGGCTCGCAGCCGAGCACCAGGATGTCTTCGCAACCGCCACCCAGCATCCGCACGGTTTGCAGCACCTTGGCCGGATCCATTTCGTGCGGCGACATCAAAACCAGCGGTGCGTACGGATCAGCCGCCTCAGCAGCTTCCGGATCCTCCCCCGAAGGTTCGATCAGATAAAGCGTGCCTGGCACCCCGCCGCGCTGCGTTGCATCGATCAGGATCGCAGCGTCCACGCCCTCGAGCAGCGCGTAACACAGATCGATCCCACGAATACCGAAGTCCACGAGCCGCACCTGCGCGGCCAATTCGGGCTGCACCTGGATGCCCCCGCGTGCTTCGAGACGCCGCACCACTTCGACGCCGAAGCCGTCGTCGCCGAAAAACACGTTGCCGATACCGGCGACCAGAATGCCGCTCATGCGCGTCTCCCGCCGTCCTTCAAAGGCTCGATCTCGTCCGGGCCGAAAAAGAAACGATGGCCGGGCATGCGCGCCATGCCGAGGTCCTTGCCGGGATCATCGTCGATGGTCACGGCCACGTGCACGCGATCGTCAAAATCGCGCTCAATCGACTCGATGGTCGCCACCATGCCGCTCAACGCGATATCGAAGATGTCCGCGCGGCAACGTGGATGCAGACGCACCTGGTCGCCCACCTGAATTTCAACACCCGCGACACGCACGCAAGCGAGATGCGGAAGCGCATCCAGTTCGGCCCACGGCGAAGCCGGCTCGTAGTGCACGTCCTGGCCCGAGGCCGCAAACGCATCCGGCGCGCCGATCGGGCGGATCTGGCGCATGGTGCCGTGCAATTTCTGCATCTGCTGCGCGTCAAGGCTCTCGGTGCGCGCGAGCAAAGCACGGGCGCGCTCGTCGGTGCCGACCATCTCGCGCTTTTCGTCGTCCGTCATGGTGAGAATGCGCAACGTCAGAATTTCGTCGATCTCTGTCGAGTCGAACAATTCGCCGGTACTTTCAGGGGCAATCTGCGGGTAGTCGTAAAGAATGATCGGCGAGGCGAGCATCGTGTCGGGCCGCACTTCGTCGCCCACCAGCACCGGCCATGCACCGATGTTCTTGCATAAGGCTGCGGCCGCTTCGAGGCCGGCGGGAGGATCGATCGACGACAAGCACTCACCGCCCTTGACCTTCAAAACCGTATGACAGGACACCAACGCATATAGCGAAGCCGCGTCGCGCTTGAGCGTTTTCGGCTCGCCTAGCGGGGTTTCGTTGAGGATGCGGGTCGTCACTCGATACGCGCCTTCCGCCACCCACTCCGCAGCTAATTCGACGCGCCCCGTGAGTTGGCAGTGCGTGCGCCGCAGCGCGCCGCGCACGGCGCCGGTCCGGTCCGTGAGGGTCTCGAGATCGCTGCCTGCGTCAAACGAAAACGGAATCTCGCGCGGCGCACCGAGCAGTTCGCCGAGCATGGCCTCCGGAATGCGGATATGCCGCTCGGCGGCTTCCTGCCACGGGTAATAGCGGCGGTCGTCGATATCGAGCCTCAGCACCTCGCGTGGGACCTGCCCATCGGACGCCGCTGCGCCGTCATGCGAGGCAACCGGCGCCTCCAGCACGATTCGTTCAATTACCTGAAGAAAACCCGGCCGCACCCTGATGCGGGTGCGCGCGTCACCGCGAATCAGAAACTCGCTCTGCATGAGCCAGGGATCGCTGCCCGAAGCTTGCGAATAAGCCCGCGGATACACGCCGCCAAAGGTCCAGCGCTGGCGGTTTTTCACCGAAGACGGCCGGTACGGATACAACATGTACCCCTCGTACAACACGGCCTGAACCACACTCTCGACCGGAGTCATGAGATGTCCTCCTCGATGCCATCGAGCAACCCTGCCACGGCCTGCTCACAACTCGCGAAGCCGCACTGCGATTTGTAGCGCGCAAGCCGGTCGAACACATCCCGTTGCAGACACAACCACACGCCGTTCGGGTAGTAGCGCTCCATCATGTCGCGCCATAGCGAGACCGGCAAACGGAACGGTGCTTCCTTGTGCCAAGGAATCGGCGCGACTTGCAGGGCGTCGTCGGCGTTGCGATAGAACACCGTGCCGCTGAACTGGAGCATCAGCGGAATCTCGCCTTCCTCCAGCGCGTAGAAATACTTCGTCACGGCGACGTTCAGATCGTAGCTGCATGGCACCGGCAGATCGATCGCGCATTCACCGTCGAACGGTGGCACGACAATGGTCGTATGGGTCCATAGCATCGTGCGCAGGGTATCGCCCCAACGCTGCGGCGTGCCGAACAGATCCTGCAGGCCATCCTGCTCCGCCGCGGTATAGCGGCGCCGGGCGGCCTCGATCTGAATCTGGCATTGCAACGAGATGCTCGCGACCGCTTCGCTAGCGGGCGCGGCGGCCGCTGTAGCGGTCGCGGCGCTGCTGGCAATGCGCAGCCTGAACAGCAGCAACGGCGCGGCGGCAAACGGCGCGACTTCGGCACGCTCGACAGTGAACGTGAGATCAGGCATGGAGCAGGCCCTCCGGTACACGGCCATGGCGTTTAAGCGCGGTAAAGAAGCCGCGGATCGCCTCCCATGCCTGTGCGCCGCCCGAAAGGCCGCGCCAACGCGCACGGATGAGTCCGGTCAGTGCATAACACTGATCGATTGGCACCCGGTAGTACTCCCGAGCGCCTTCGGTGCGATTGACCAGCAACGCTTCGACGTCCGGCTGCAATTGCGCGAGCACCGGATTGTCGGCGACGAGTTCATCCCATGCGGACAGATCGAGCGCCGATTGCGTACCGCCAGCAGGACCTGGGTAGAGGGCCACGACCCGCTTCGCGTCGCTGTCGTGAAAGAAAAACGCAATATCGATTGGAATCGCCAACGCGTCCCATTGCAGGTCCGTCATGCGAAAGCCATCCAGATAGCGGCTATCGCGCGGCACAGGCCGGTAATGCGCGCCTTGCTGACTGCCGAACAATAGCGCGCACGCCCGGCAGCAGCAATACAACTGACGTTTGCTGACTTCGAACAGATGGGGATGATCGGGAAGGATCGGCAAGGCGCACAATTCGCACCGCACGTCCGGCGTTTGGCGCACGAATTGGCGCAACCGTGCGATCCAGCCGCTTCCGGTAGCGCTGGCGGCATTCATCGTGCGCCGGCCTCGGTCCGGCTCGTGACATCGGAATGGTTCGGAACAAAGCGCAGCTCGTGCACGTTCACCTCAGGCAGGCCCGCAATCTCGACGCGCATCGCCTCGGGCGCGGCCTCGAAAATCGCGCGCTCGATTTCCTGCTGCAATTCACCCACCGTGTTGTGCTTGCCCTGCAAGCGCCCGGACACCTGCACGGCCACCGCCTCTTCGGCGGCGTCGATCAATTCGATCTGAATGCCTTGCGCGCCGAGTAGCGGCCGCATCTTTTCGACGGCGCGCGCCACGCGAGTGGGCAAGTCCTGCGGATGCAAGCCATGCAAAAGCAGCAGTGCCGACACCTGCGGATCCCGCTCCAGCGCCTCGATCAACGCTTCGTCGAGCGCGCCCGAGCCCGCCACAATCTCCATCAGCCGCGACAAGCCATTTGTATGCAGATCGAGCACCACCTGCAGCAACTCTTTGGCGGGCTCCCTTGCGTTCGGATCGTCGAGCGTCTCCAGCGCCGCAATCAACTCTTCGATGCGGCGCTGCTGCGCTTCGATCGTCCGGGCATCGCTCATTTGTGCGCTCCCTGCATGACGCCGAAGGTTGGCGAGTGCGACGTATCGATGGTCTTGCCGTTGCCGACATACATATGCACGCCGCACGGCAGGCATGGATCGAAGCTGCGCACCGCACGCATGATGTCGATACCCTTGAACTTGTCCGGACCGTTCTCTTCGAAGATCGGCGTATTCTGCACCGCGTCCTCGTACGGTCCAGGGGTGCCATAGATATCGCGCGGATTCGCATTCCACGGTGTGGGTGGATACGGGTGATAGTTGGCAATCTTGCCGTCACGAATCACCAGGTGGTGTGAGAGCACGCCGCGCACCGCTTCATGGAAGCCACAACCCATCGCTTCCTGTGGCACATTAAACGGCGTGAATGTGCGCGTACGGCCCGCGTGCAATTCGGCCAGCGCCTGCTCTGCGAAGTAAAGCGCGGCGGCCGCCGCATAGGCCTGAAAATAGGTGCGTGCGCGATCGCGTTCAATCGCATTGCTCCACTTCGGAATCTTCCACTCGAATTCCACTTCGGGTTTCAACGCCGTTTTCGGCAAATAGATCTTGACGCTATGGCCGGTCGCCTTGATGTAGCCGATATCGACGAGGCCCGCCAGCGCCGTGGCCCACAGCCTTGCAATCGGGCCGCCGCCGGTATCTAGCGCGAGGTGATCGCCAGTGCGTTTGTCGAGCCAGCGCGGCGACATCACCCAGGTGTAATTGCCGTCGAACTTGCGCTTCTGCGGATGCGGCAGCGTCGTCTGATTCCACGGGTGCTTGCGGTCTACCGGGTTGCCGAGCGGGTCTGTCTTGACGAAGGTTTCTTCGTGGTCCCAATCGTCGTAATACGAACTGCCCAGCAGGATGCGGATATTCAGGTTGATATCCACCAGATCGGTGGTCACCAGTTCGCCGTCCACTACCACGCCAGGGGTGACGAACATGCCGCGGCCCCATTGCGTCATCGTGTTGTAGTTGTAGTCGCACACATTCGGGTCCTGAAACGAACCCCAGCACCCGAGCAAAATGCGGCGGCGCCCCACTTCTTCATAACCCGGCAGCGCTTCGTAGAAAAAGTCGAACAGATCGTCGTGCAGCGGCACCACCTTCTTCATGAACTCGACATATTTCATCAGCCGGGTGATGTAGTCGGTGAACAACTGAATGGTCGGCACGGTGCCTACGCCGCCCGGATATAGCGTCGACGGGTGAACGTGACGCCCTTCCATCAGGCAGAACATCTCGCGCGTATAACGGCTCACCATCAGCGTTTCGCGGTAGAACTCGCCGGTGAACGGGTTAAGCGCCCGCATGATGTCGGCAATCGTTTTATAGCCATGTTCAGACGCGTGGGGAGCCGCGGATTTCTGCGCTTTATCCCATACGCCGGGGTTGGTCTCCTTGACCATCTGCTCGCAGAAATCCACACCCACCAGGTTGTCCTGGAAGATGTTGTGGTCGAACATATATTCGGCCGCTTCGCCGAGATTCACGATCCATTCGGCAATCGGCGGCGGCTTCACGCCATACGCCATGTTTTGAGCGTATACCGAGCAGGTCGCGTGATTGTCGCCACAGATACCGCAAATGCGGCTCGTAATAAAGTGCGCATCCCGTGGGTCTTTGCCCTTCATAAAGATGCTGTAACCGCGAAAGATCGACGAGGTGCTGTAACACTCGGCCACCCGCCGGTTCGCAAAATCGATCTTGGTGTAAATACCCAGACTGCCGACGATCCGCGTAATCGGATCCCAATTCATCTCGACCAGTTTGCCCGGCGCCGCCTGAGTGCTCGCCGTGGCTTCGGGTGCGGTAATAGTGGCCATGAACGTCTCCCTGCTGACAAGTCGCATCCCGCCATTCAACGACGGTAACCGGTGGTGAGTTCCGAGCGGTTGTGCCGCCATTTCGGTTCGTCGTTGAGCGTGTTATTGGTCAGCTTGCGCAGACTGCGAATCAGCGGACCATAGCTCTTGATCAGGTTCGACGAGAGCACCGCTCCCGGGGGCTGATCCATGAAAGGCATGAACTTGTCGGGAAAACCCGGCATCGTGCAACCGATACAGATGCCGCCCACGTTCGGGCAACCGCCTATGCCGGCCATCCAGCCGCGCTTGGGGACATTGCATTGCACCACCGGCCCCCAGCAACCGAGCTTGACGATGCAATTGGGACTGCCGTATTCGGTCGCGAAGATCGCCTGCTCATAGGAGCCCGCGCGATCGCAACCGTCATGCACGGTACGGGTAAACAACCACTTGGGCCGTAGCGCCTCGTCGAGCGGAATCATCGGCGCGAGACCCGCTAGCTGATACAGCAGATACAGCAGCGTCTCCATGAAATTGTCCGGCTGCACGGGGCAGCCTGGCACGTTCACGATCGGCAAACCCGCTTTTGACTTCCATTTCCAGCCGAGATAATCGGCCAATCCCATGCAACCGGTAGGATTACCTTCCATCGCATGAATGCCGCCATACGTTGCGCAAGTGCCTGCGCCGACCACCGCCAGCGCATGCGGCGCGAGACGGTCGAGCCATTGGGGAATGGTGATCGGTTCATGCGTATCCGGGTCGGTACCCAAGGCGGCCCAATATCCCTCACGATTAATGCGTTCGTTTGGAATCGAGCCTTCCACTACCAGTACGAAGTTCTCCAGTTCACCGCGAGCGGCCTGATGAAAGGGGACGAGAAACTCGTCGCCGTTTTCATAGGCCAGTACGGGATTGTGCAGATGAACCTTCGGCAAACCCGGAATCGCACCGAGAATGACATCCTCAATGCTGGGCTGGGTTGCCGCGGTAATAGACACCGAATCACCGTCACAGCCGAGGCCTGCGGTAATCCAGATAATGTGAACTTCTTTTAGAGCAGGCGCGTGCTGAGTCTTGCGCCCATACGGAACGCCATCTGCTTCTGCCATGATCTTGCCTCCACTCCTTACCGTGTTTTTTTAGGCCGGCAAAGATACGTGGCGGTAACGCACGGAAGTCACGTGTCCAGCAATCGCGCGATTCTCCGCATCAAGCGGATTAAAAGGATCGCTTTTGCTGCATGTATGTTCTGAATCTTGCCCACCGTGATGGGCCGAAAAATCTTTTTCGAGTATAGGTCAGGGATGCCAAATAACCTAAGGCGGCCTTCGGAAGTAAAAGAGTGGCCCTGATTACAGGGCAATTGGTGCGGCGCGCCATTGTTGCGCCAACGCTTACCGTACTCACATGCCGTGGAGAAGCGTCGGGCACCGCACGCACTTCGTATGCCTTAAGCACCTGGTTCAAGGCACGTACGCGCCTTTGGCATGCATCGAACGCTCGGCAATCTCAAGTTGCTCGACCGCGCCCGCGCCTTCGAGCGCCAGCAGATGGGCCACGAGCGATTCCGCAATCGCCGTGGCGGCGACTAGCGAAGGAAAGAATGAAGGGCTTTCGTGTGAAAAGATCAGTACCTTGTCGGCGTTCAGTGCGATCGGCGAGACGGCGCTATCCGTAATGGCGATGAGCTTGCTGCCCTTCTCCAGCGCCGCTTCAGCAACGCGTGCCGCCTCCGCCGAATAAGGCGCGAAGCTGATGACGACGGTCGCGCTATCGCGTTCGATGGTGCGCAGTTGCATTTCCAGCGTCCCGGCTTCGCCCGTCAACAGCGACACCGATGAGCGGAACAGCCGGTACCCGTACACGAGACCAAACGCCACCGCATAGCACGAGCGAAAACCGGCCACATGGACATGCGGAGCGCGGCGCAATAGACGTGCCGTTTCGACGATCGCACGCGCGCTGTGGGCCGCGGTGACGTCGAGATTGTGCTGTTGAGCGACCAGCAGATCGTGCGCGAGCGCGTCCTTGGCGTTGGCCTTGACTAGCGAACGGGCGCGGCTCGCGAGCGGCTCGGGCCGCGTGCGCACGCGCGCCACAAACAGATTGCGTAGTTCGTTCCAGCCGGGAAAACCGAGTTGCTGCGACAGCCGCACGAGCGATGCCGGTTGCACCTGGGCCCGTTCGGCGACCTTGCGCATCGAGGAAACGGCGACTTCGTCGGGATGATCCAGAAGGAAGGCGGCTCCCATCTGGAATTGCGGACTCAGTTCTGAGAAGCGCGCCCGGATCAGGGCGGCGAGCTGGTCGAAACTGTCGGGCATGCGGTGTACCGGGGAGTAAGTTGACAACAAATGTTACCACCCGGCACCACACATGCCACGGACTTCTACAACAGGGCGACGACCCGCACGTCGCCCTGTTCGGCCGACGCGACCACCTTGCCCGCGACCCGCCGGAAGGTGATCGTCACCGTGGAATCGCCGACGCGCATATCGCCGATTTCGAGCCAGTCGATGCCCTCGGGCAGCATCGGCTGTTCGATCAGCACTTCGCGCTTTGCTGCGTCGACGGTTACGCCTAGACACGCTTCCAGCATCATGAACGGCGAACCCGCCGCCCACGCCTGCGGCAAGCACGCCACCGGGTAGGCGGTAGGCGGTTCACCGCGCCGCCGCGGGAAGCCGCAGAACAGCTCCGGCAGACGCATGTCGAAATTGACCGCGGCCTGGAACAGCGCCTGCAGCAACTTCACCGCGGTTGCCTTACCGCCGTAACGCGCCACGCCTCGCGCACACAGCGCGTTGTCATGCGGCCAGACGGAACCGTTGTGATACGCCATCGGATTGAAGCGCGCCTGCCCCGCAGCCAGCGTGCGCACACCCCAACCGGTATGGAACAGCGTCGACTCCAGACCTCGCACGACCGCTTCGCCGCGCTCGCGCGACGGCAAGCCGAAGGCGAGCAGATGGCCGGCATTCGAGGCCAGCACGCGGCACAATTCGCCGTGGCCGTCGAGGGCGATGCCGTAGAAACCCGACTCTTCCATCCAATACTTCTCTTCGACGCATTCGCGGATGGCCTTGGCGCGTTTGCTATAGGCAGCAGCATCGTCGGACAGACCGCGCAGCTTGGAAAAGTGCGCCATGGTGTCGAACGCGGCGCTCGCGTAGGCCTGCACTTCGACCAGCGCAATCGGGCCGTCGGGGAAGCGGCCATCGGCGTGAAAGACAGAATCGTGACTGTCCTTCCAGCCCTGATTCGCCAGACCACCGTCCGATTCGCGCTGATAGTCGAGCAAGCCGAAGCGGTTCTTGTCGCACACGCCTGAAACCCAGCGCGCCGCGCGCTCGAGCGCCGGCCACAACTCCTCGATCAGTTCCACGTCGCCGGTACGCGCCACATACGCGCCGGCCAGCACGATGAACAGCGGCGTGCTGTCGACACCGCCGTAATAGAGCGCGAACGGCACTTCGCCGGTGGCGGCCATTTCGCCCTTGCGCATTTCATGCATGATCTTGCCGACCGCCGCGTCGCGGAAGGCCGAGTTCTCGAGCGCCTGATGCTCAGCGAGAAAGCGTAAAACCCCGCGCGCCAGGCCCGGCTGCAACCACAAGGTCTGCAAGGACGTAATTAACGCATCACGTCCAAAGGGGGTCGAAAACCATGGGATGCCGGCGTACGGATAAGGGCCGGTTTCCAGATCGGTAGTCAGCAAGCCGAGATCGGCAAGCGAACGGTCGATCCACGCGTTAAAGAGCGGATTGCTCGAGCGCACCCGCGCGGTGGCACGACGCCGGTCACGCATCACCAGGTGAGCCTCCACCAGCGCGGCGCGCACGGCCGCGCGGCCGACTCGCGGACGCTCTGCATGGATCTGCGACAGATGCGCCTCGCTTTGCGTGTGGACCGGCATCGAGACGCCGGCACTGACGACCGGCTTCTCGGCCTTCACCTTCACCGCCACAGCGAGATAGATGGACACGCACGCTTGCGCAGGCAGTTCCACCGTATAGTCGGCGCGATTGGCAAACAGCTTGTCCGGGGTCGGCGAAAAAGCAATTTGCACGTCACGTTCGACGTCGTCGAGCCCCACGTAGCCGAGCAGGACTTCGCCGTTCTCGACCCGCGCCTGTTCGACGTTGCCCTTCTTGTCGCGTCTAAGGCCGCGCACTTCGAACATGTCGCGGAAGTCGCTGGCGAAGGATATGGACAGCGGCACGACTGCGTCTTTCGTGCCGTAGTTAGTCAATTCGATTGCTTCGTTGAGCACGGTGCCGGACAAGACACGCACGCGCTCGACGTGAATCACGCCCTCGGGCGTGCTGTCGCCACCGAGCGGCGGCAACGGACGGTTGGTCAGATGCGCGGTGAATGCCGCGTTGTCGCTGCTGACGCTGCCCGATAGCAGCGACGGCGCGCGACCGCCAAAGGTCAGGCGCAATTGCGACAACACGCGCGTGTCGTTGACGAAGAGGCCGTCATCGTGACCAGTGATGTCGCCCAGCGCGTCGTTGACGATAAAGGTATCGCCCGACTTCAACACATACTGGTTGGCGCTGGCGACGTTGAGGTTTTCCGGTGGGATGAACGCGGTGTCCGGTTCATGTTCTGTGCGGTCCGCACCGCCTGAGTGCGTCAGTCCGCCGAGTGCTTCTGGATCCTGCATCAGCTTGCTCCTATGCTATGGGCTTCGTTCCGATTGTAGAGGGTCTGCGCCCGTCGAACGAACTTAACACAGGAGTGTGGTGGATTTGCGCAAGCCGGCCTCGTCGAAGGCGTAACAAAACGCTACGGCGGCGCCCTCACTGCCGTGTGCGTATGCAATTGGCACGCGTCGTGCAGTTTTGGTCTTGAAGTTTCCGCCTGGGCTTGATCGCGGGCTTGAAGCTGGGTTTGGCACTGAATTTGTGCGCCGGGTTTAGCGCTGCGTTTAGCCTCGCAAACGGAGCGCGGGCGCTGTCCATACCTGCAACAGCGCCCGCTTGCTTGTGCTTGATTCGCGCTCAAGCAGCCCGTGCGACCTTCAACAAACTTTCAATCACCGTTGCGCGATCGGCTTCGCTTCACGCGCGGTATCTCCGACGAACAACTGACGCGGACGGCCAATCTTCTGCTCCGGATCGGCAATCATTTCGTTCCACTGCGCAATCCAGCCCACCGTACGTGCCATCGCGAAGATACACGTGAACATGGCCGTCGGAATGCCCAGTGCGCGCTGCACGATGCCCGAGTAGAAGTCGACGTTCGGGTACAGCTTGCGCGACACGAAATACTCGTCTTCCAGTGCGATCTTTTCCAGCGCCATGGCCAGCTTGAACAGCGGGTCGTCATGCAGGCCCAGTTCTTCCAGCACTTCGTGGCAGGTTTCGCGCATCAGCTTCGCACGCGGATCGTAGTTCTTGTACACGCGGTGACCGAAGCCCATCAGCTTCACGCCCGAGTTCTTGTCCTTCACCTGCTTGATGAACTCAGGAATGTTGTCGACCGAGCCGATCTCTTCCAGCATGTTCAGCGCCGCTTCGTTCGCGCCGCCGTGTGCCGGGCCCCACAGGCAGGCGATACCGGCTGCGATACACGCAAACGGGTTCGCGCCCGACGAACCGGCCAGGCGCACCGTCGAAGTGGAAGCGTTCTGTTCGTGATCCGCGTGCAGGATCAGGATACGGTCGAGCGCGCGCACCAGCACGTCGTTGACCTTGTACTCTTCCGCCGGATTCGCAAACATCATGCGCATGAAATTCGCGCTGTACGACAGATCGTTCTTCGGATACACGAACGGCTGACCGACCGTGTATTTGTAAGCCATGGCCACCAGCGTCGGCAGCTTCGCGATCATGCGGATGGCCGACACTTCGCGGTGCTCAGGGTTGCTGATGTCGAGCGAGTCGTGATAGAAGGCCGACAGCGCACCGACCGCAGCGACCAGAATCGCCATCGGGTGCGCGTCGCGACGGAAGCCGCGGAAGAAGAAGTGCATCTGCTCGTGCACCATCGTGTGCTTCGTGACGGTGTCGACGAATTCCTTCTTCTGCGCTTCGTTCGGCAGTTCGCCCTTCAGCAGCAGATAGCAGGTTTCGAGGAAGTCGGCATTCTGCGCGAGGTTGTCGATCGGATAGCCGCGGTACAACAGCTCGCCCTTGTCGCCGTCGATATACGTGATGGCTGAGTTACACGCCGCCGTCGACATAAAGCCGGGGTCGTACGTGAACTTGCCGGTCTGGCCATACAGTTTGCGGATGTCGATCACGTCAGGGCCAAGCGTGCCCTTGTAGACCGGTAGTTCAATGGTCTGATCGCTGTCAGAAAACTTCAGCGTTGCGTGTGTCTTAGAGTCGTTCATCTACGCTTTCCTTTTACTATCGCGTCGCACACGTGCCGGACTACGAGTGCCCTAAAAGACCAGATTGACGGCGGGACCGCTGCTTTATGCGGTTCTGACTCGCAGCTGTGATCTGCAGTTCCGGTCCAGCCATCCTGTCGTTGCTCGCCATGCTCCGGCTCCGGCCTGCATTTTACGGCTGCAGCGTCGATTGATTGCGACGATTGGCCGCAACAATCCATCTCTACCTCAGCAACATTCGTTGTGAATTGCTTTGAAACCAATCAAATCAATCCCCTTGAAACCATTGCACGGTGCACGCATATTGGTCAGATAAAATCCGCCAGCCAAATGAAAGGCAGCGTTTAGAACGCAACAATGTATTGCAATGCGCATGCAGCACAACGGCACGTCCTCTGAGATACTCGATGCGTGCGTTGCTTCCCCTGCAAAACACATCGCTGTCTTTGGCCCGTCGTTCGCGGCGGGCCTTTTTATCCAGTCAGAAGAACAGGACCATCAGATGAACGCCTCGCTCGAAACGCTGTTTCCGGATCTCAACCACACCGAAGACAGCATCGTCACCGCACTGAACCATCAGGACATCGTGGTGGCGTTGTCGGCGGCACTAAAGACGCAAAACGTCGCTGTGCTGCATATGCTGTATCCGCGTACCGACGCGCGCACGCACGCCAGCCTCGACGCCCTCGTCTCGAAGCTGCAAAGCCACGGCCTGCATAAAGTCGCCGGACTGGTTGCCAATGAAGCGCACTACCTGGTGTTCAAGGAACCGGTGAAGGCATGGAAAGCCTTCCAGGAAATCCGCAACGACTCGCTCGCGATCGGCGTGCATCTGTACTACCACGGTCTCGTCGGCGAAGCAGCCGAACTCGCGCTCGACGCCGACGCGCACCGCAAGGCCTAACGGTAAGCCACAGCCCAACCACAGCCAACACCGCGGCCGCAGCGCGGGCTTGTTACGAGCGCGCGCGGTCTGCGGCGGCAAGCTTGCGTGTCACGCAGAGTCAGCGCTGATCTGCTGCGCTCATGCTGCGGATGAATTCGTCGATATACCGATTGAACGCCGCGGGGTGAGCCAGATTCATCCCGTGCGACGCGCCGCGCACCGTCTCGCGCCGCGCATCCGGCAGCCACGACGCGAGCGCAGTCGCAGTACGCCTGAACATCTCGGGACTCTTTTCGCCGTCGATCAGCAATACCGGGCAGCGCACCTCTGCGGCATCTTCCGGCGTATAGGCGGGCAGCGGATCGCGGAATTGACGTGCCAGCGTGTGGGCGTTGTCGGTCGCTATGGTGCGGAACGCCTCGGTGCTTCGCGCCCAGAAACCGGGCCGGCTCACTGAATCGACGAACAGTTGCAGGCCGGCATCCACCTTCCCCTCTTCGATCAACTGAGCGGCGCGCGCCCGCAGCGCATTGACCGTTTCCGGCAGGCGTGCGGCCGGCCTTCCAGCGATCTGCAACGGCCCGCCTGGGTCGGCGAGCGTCAATGTGCGTACATGCTGAGGATGGCGCCGCGCGAAATGAAACGCTACGCAGCCTCCGCGTGAATGCCCCACGACGTGTGCGGGCACCGCGCCGAAGCGCTCAATGAATTCGGCCACCTCGTCGGCGTGATTGCTCCAGCTAAACGGCATGTCAGGCGGCGTATCGGTCACCGGCCAGTAGTGCGTGAGGCTCACGGCGGCGCAGCGATAACGCTTCGCCATCCCGCCGAGTTGCGGCTGCCAGTAGCGGTAGTCGCACAATGAACCGTGCACGAACAACAGCAGTTCGCCCTCGCCTTCGACAACATAGGGCATGCGCAAGCCGTTCGATAACTCGATAAACGACGATGATGAAACGGGATCAGAATGAGTCACAGGTCGATTCGGGGACAACGCAGCGAGCGCCTGTTAGGCGTGCCGGTTCTTCAAAGGTGAAGTGAAACGGATTGCGCCTGCGAGCCCGTTCGGGCGGCAGGGTCAGCGAAATAAGGCGGTATTGTCACACAGGTCGTGGCGCTCGCGCTGTCAATCAAGCCGCCAGACAGCGGCTGTGCGGCAGAAGGCGGAACGTACTGCGGCAAGAACGGCGTAACGGACGCCGCGGCGGATAGATACGGCACACACGAGTCGCCGCAAACGCCCGCACGCGTGACCTGCAGGTGGTTCCAGCGTATTGCGGCTATTCGTACACCAGTTCGTCCAGCAAGCCGGCTTCTGCGGCTGCCCCCGCCCCGCGCACCGCGCAGGTGAGCGGCTCATCGGCCACGCGCACCGCGAGGCCAAGCTCAGCGTTCAGACGCCGTCCGAGGTTGGCGAGCAGCGCACCGCCGCCGGTCAGCACGATTCCCGTGTCGGCGATATCCGTCACCAGCTCGGCCGGCGCGCTTTCGAGCGCCGTTTTCACGGCGCCGATTACCTGCCGCAGCGGCCCGTCGATCGCATCGGCGATATCGTGAGTGTTGAGCTCGACCGTTCGCGGCAGGCCGTCGTCGACGCTGCGGCCGGTTGCGTTCATGCGCTCCATCGGCACGTCGCGCAGCGCCGAACCGATGGTCTTTTTCACATGTTCCGCGGTTTGCTCGCCGAGCAGCACGCCGTACACATTGCGCACATAGTTGATGATGGCTGAGTCGAGCTGGTCGCCGCCGACGCGAATCGAGCCGTTGTAGGCCATGCCGCCCAGTGCGATCACGCCGACTTCCGTCGTGCCGCCGCCGATATCGACTACCATCGAGCCGGTCGCCGACGAGACCGGCAAGCCCGCGCCGACCGCCGACGCCAGCGACTCGCCGATCAGGCTCACTTTCCAGGCACCCGCCGCCACCGCGGCTTCCTTGATGGCACGGCGTTCGACCTGGGTCGCACCCGCCGGTACACAGATCGTGAACGCCGCCCGCCGGCCGAACAACTGCCGCGGCCGCGCCATATCGACGAACTGCCGGATCATGTGCTCCGCGGCGGAGAAATTGGCGATTACGCCATGCCGCATGGGCCGCACCGTCTCGAGATTGTTGGGCGCCCGGCCGAGCAGTTGTTTGGCCTCGCTGCCGACTGCCGCCACCCGCCTATGCCCCGCTTCGGCATGCTTCTGGAAACACACAACGGACGGCTGATTCAGCACGATGCCGCGGTCGTCGGTATAGATAAGCGTGTTGGCCGTGCCGAGATCGACCGCCACCGTGTGACGAAACAGTCCCCTGAACAGCGAATGGTGCGGCTTCGGTCTGGCCATATGTAGGCTCTGCGGTTGTCGTTATCGCCCTTTTGGGGCGCTGCGGTGATTCCCCGTACCGTTTTATATCTCACGTCCCTTGACGGGGCATTGCGAGACATTTACACGGCGCGCGTGATTTTCACGCTAATGAACCATTAACGGCAAGCAGATCAAATTCTTTAGGCCGACTTTATATATTTCGATATTTTTCAGGGGCGTTGTGTCCCGAGCGCGCGGACGAGCGCGTCGCGCCCCAGCACGAGACCTTCGGTTGAAATCGTGTGACCAATCCCGGGCAGTGCAAATGCACCGACCGCAAAACCCGCATCGCTAAATGCGTTGGCCGCGCGCTCGAGTTCAAGCACAGGAATCACCGGGTCTTCGACGCCATGTACGAGCGTCAACGGCGTGCGGGCTTCCGTAGTGATGCGGGACGCGAGCCGGCCTGAATACGCAACGACCGCCGCAGGCGCGTCGTTACTCGTCGCGGCGTGATGAAGCGCCATCATCGAGCCTTGCGAAAAACCCACCAACGAAAGCTTTTCGAAAGAAATCTGCCAATGTGCCAGTTCGGCATCCAGCATCCGGCGCAGTGCGGGGTAGGCGTCGGCGACGCGGCCGATGCGGTTAGCTTCGTTCACATCGCGCAGACTGAACCATTGGCGTCCGCCGAAGCCGCCGTCGAAGCGCTCGCTGCCATCGAGAGACGTAAACGCGACCCCGGGCAGTGCGGTGCGCCAGCTATCGGCGAGCGGCAACAGGTCTTGCGCGTTGCTGCCGACGCCATGCAGCAGCACCACCAGCGCGCGGGCTGGCGCATCGACCGGCGCGAGGCGCCAGCCATGTTCGAATTGTTCCCAGGCCATCGCAATTCCTCTTTCTTCTGATTCCGTATCGGCATCCCTGCCTACAGCCGTGAGCATACCCTTTCAGTTATCTTTTTGCCGCCTTTGCCCAGCTAACGCCTGCCGGCGCCGATAACCCTTCTGCGGGAATACAGGTATGCTTTTCCCTGCTGTTTGAGCACCGCTATGTGCCGGCCTGCTTTTGCGCCTGCTGCCTTGCGCAATCAGCCAGCAGGCCGCTGACAACGTACGAACACATACACGCCGCCGGGCATCGGCCACGGCGCGGCATCGCCACTGATCATTTTGCTCCGGAGAATCGATTGAGCCAGCCCGCCCCTGCGCCCGCATCGCCCCCGCCGGCATCGCCACCGCCGCTCAAGGGCGGTCAGCTCGTCCTCGCGACCATCGCCGTGGCGCTCGCGACCTTCATGAATGTGCTGGACACATCGATCGCGAACGTCGCGATTCCGACCATCTCGGGCAATCTCGGCGTATCGGTGGACGAAGGTACCTGGGTGATTACCGTGTTCGCCGCCGCCAACGCCGTGTCGATTCCGCTGACCGGGTGGCTCACGCAGCGCATCGGCCAGGTCAAGCTGTTCGTCGCCGCGATCCTGCTGTTCGTGGTGTCGTCGTGGCTGTGCGGCATCGCGCCGACGCTGCCCATCCTGCTGATTGCACGGGTATTGCAGGGCGCGGTGGCCGGCCCGCTGATCCCACTCTCGCAGGCCATTCTGCTCGGCTCGTATCCAAAGGAAAAATCGTCGACGGCGCTCGCACTATGGGCCATGACCGCCACCGTCGGCCCGATTGCCGGACCGGCGCTGGGCGGCTGGATCACCGATAGCTACAGCTGGTCGTGGATTTTCTACATCAATATCCCGGTGGGTATTTTTGCGGCCGGCGTCACGTGGATGATCTATCGGACCCGCGAAACGGCCACCCGCAAACCGCCGATCGATGTGGTCGGACTCGGCCTGCTGATTACCTGGGTTGCCTCACTGCAAGTGATGCTCGACAAGGGCAAGGACCTCGACTGGTTCTCGTCGCCGGTGATCGTCATTCTCGGTATCACGGCGGTCATCAGTTTTGCATTCTTCCTCGTCTGGGAGCTGACCGAAGACAATCCGATTATCGATCTGCGCCTGTTCAAGCAGCGCAATTTTCTGGGCGGCACGATTGCCATTTCCGTTGCCTACGGTGTGTTCTTCGGCAACCTCGTGCTGCTGCCGCAATGGATGCAGGAATACCTGAATTACCGTTCCGTCGACGCCGGCCTCGTCACTGCGCCGCTCGGGATATTTGCGGTGATTCTCGCGCCTGTCATGGGCCGCGTCCTGCCGCGCTCGGATGCACGCATCATCGCCACGCTCGCCTTTATCGGCTTTGCGATCGTGTTTTATATGCGCTCCCGATACGTGATCGAAATCGACACCTGGCATCTGGTGCTGCCCACGCTGCTGCAGGGCATACCGATGGCGCTGTTCTTCGTGCCGCTGACGGCGATCATCCTGTCCGGACAGCCGCCGAGTAAAATCCCGGCAGCCGCGGGCCTATCGAACTTTGCGCGGGTGTTCTGCGGCGCGGTGGGCACCTCCATTGCCGGCAACGAGTGGAATAACCGCACCGTGCTGCACCACGCACGGTTGACGGAGCAGGCCACAATCGATAATCCGCTGTTCAATCAGCAGATGGACTCGACGCAGTCGCTACTGCATCTGAATACCCAGTCCTCGCATGCGCTGTTCGACTTCACGGTCAATACGCAGGCCGCGATGATGGGGTTAAACGATATCTTCTTCATCTCGGCGATCATCTTTATCCTGATCATTCCGCTGATCTGGATCACCAAGCCTTCCAAGGGGGGCGGTGGAGCGAGTGCGGCCGGTGCGCATTGAAGGTGTGAGAGCGCGTGCAGGTTGAGGGTTTGAGGCGCAGCGGCGCCTCACGCGGCTCGCCAATTGTCGTGGCCAGCCAGTAAAATCGCGGCTTCCACGCTCGTCCATGCTCATGAACTATCAAGGCATCCTCGAACAGATTCACCAGGATCTGCAACCCTACCTGGGGACCGGCCGCGTTGCCGACTACATTCCCGAACTGGCAAGGGTCCCGGCCGACAGCTTCGGCATGGCCATCGTCACGCCGTCCGGCGAAGTCTTCCGCACCGGCCAGGCCGATACCCGCTTTTCGATCCAGAGTATCTCCAAGCTATTCGCCTGCACCATGGCTTTCCGGCTGCTCGGCGACGAACTGTGGCAACGCGTCGGCCGCGAGCCGTCGGGCACGCCGTTCAATTCGCTGGTGCAGCTCGAAGCCGAGCAAGGCAAGCCGCGCAACCCGTTTATCAACGCCGGCGCACTGGTCGTCACCGATGTGCTGTGCCGCCGCTTCGTGCGGGCGGAGACCGCGTTGGTGGAGTTTATGCGGCGGCTGACCGGCGAGGTCACGATCGACTACGACTTGCGCGTCGCGCAGTCGGAAATGCGGAATGCGGATCGCAACCAGGCGATGGCGCATTTCATCGCGAGCTTCGGCAACATGGAAATGCCCGCCCACGCGGTAGTCGACGCGTATTGCCGGCAATGCGCGATCTCGATGAGCTGCGTCGAGCTGGCCACGGCGGCGCTATTTCTGAGTAATGGCGGCGTCGTGCCGTCGACCGGGGAGCGCATTCTTGATAGCAGTTCGGCCAAGCGTTTGTCGGCTCTCATGCTGACTTGCGGTACCTATGACGCGGCGGGGGACTTTGTGTACCGCGTGGGATTGCCGGCCAAGAGCGGTGTGGGCGGCGGTATTGTCGCGGTGTTGCCGGGGGAGATGGCAGTCTGCGTGTGGTCGCCGGGGCTGGATAGCAACGGTAATTCGCTTGCAGGCGTGAAGTCTCTGGAGTGGTTGACCACGCTTACTGGGCAGTCAATTTTTTAATACCGCCCGAGCGAACAACTTCGCGAGCGATCCGCGCCTCGATGTCAAACTCGGAAGGGTTATCCGTAAGGCGGCGCAACGCTCAAGCGCTTGCCCTTAGCAGTCGATTCGTTGCTCGCGAACAGTTCGGTGAGCCAGTCAATAAACACGCGAACTTTCGCACTCAGGTGCCGATTTGGCTGATAGGCAATAAAAACGGGAACGGGATCCGATACCCAGTCGTTCAGGACGGCTTCGAATGCGCCGCTTTGAAGGTGCGTTGTAGCGGAAAACGTCAACGCATGGACGACACCGAGACCGGCCAGGCCAAGGGTCAGACATGCCATGATGTCGTTGGCGGTCAGTCCGCGCCCATTCTGCACTTCCACGCGTTCACGATCTTTCGTCACCACGATCGGAAAGGGTCGATTGGTTCGCGAGGCGATGGTTCGGATGACGACGTGGCCATGCTCAAGGTCCGAAGGATGCGAAGGCCGCCCGTGCTTGTCCAGATACGCTGGCGTCGCGCACAGAATTTGTCTGACGTCGCCGATCTGTCGCGCGATGAGCGATTGATCGAAGATCTCCCCCGCACGCACGACGCAGTCGACATTTTCTGCAATGAGGTCGACCGGACGATCGCTAATCCCGAACTCAAGCTCGGTACCCGGATAACGCTCGACGAACGCCGGTAACGCGGGAAGTATCACCGACAGACCTAACGGCACGGGCAGATCGACGCGCAAGCGTCCGCGCGGGTTAGTCTTCGCGCGCGACATCGTGCCCTCAAGCTCCGTGAGATCGCTCATCAACTGTAGCGCGCGCTCGTAGTACGCGGCGCCATCCGCTGTCGTCAAGACCTTGCGCGTCGTACGGTTGAGCAGCTTTGTGCCCAGTTCGACTTCGAGTGACGCGATCAGGCGGCTGACGGCCGTCTTCGGTAAGTCGAGCCCCTGCGCAGCCTTGGTGAAGGTCCCGCTTTCGACCACACGAATGAACGCCTGCATGGCCTGAAACTTGTCCACGGTCTGACTCCTCGCTGTCCCGTACGGTCTGCCCGATTGTTTCGCTGGAGAAACAATGTGGAATCGTAGCAACGATTTATCCCGCTGTGCGTGTCCGGTAATGTTCATCCATCGCAATCGTTGACGAACTTCGACGGCGCTTCGAACCAGCCAGGGGTAATTCGTACCGCTTGCGCCGCTGCGCCGACGTTCATTTAGGAAAGGAAAGTATTCATGTCCATCAATGAGGAAACGCCGATCTCGGGTCGCCCGAAGGCGGTCGTTATCGGAGTGGGACCGGAGCAAGGGCTGGGCGCGGGCCTGTCTCGCCGATTCGCGGCAGAGG
>Ga0302178_10000300_pt1 | contig 46347 bp, 46 predicted proteins | sample I_Palsa_E1_3_FD_198790 | JGI IMG/M metagenome (GOLD analysis project Ga0302178, IMG submission 198790) | Peat permafrost microbial communities from Stordalen Mire near Abisko, Sweden - I_Palsa_E1_3 | ecosystem: Environmental > Terrestrial > Soil > Palsa > Peat permafrost | place: Sweden...
GCGCCCGGATCCTGTCCTCGAGCACGGCGGGCGCGACGTTCTTACCGCCCGCGGTGACGATCAGCTCCTTCTTGCGGCCGGTGACCCGCAGGAAGCCCTCGTCGTCCAGCGCGCCGATGTCCCCGGTGTGCAGCCAGCCGCCGGCATCGAGCACCTCGGCGGTCGCGTCGGGGTTGTGCCGGTAGCCGGAGAAGACGTTCGGCCCGCTGATGAGGATCTCGCCGTCGTCGGCGATCTGCACGCTGACCCCGGGCAGCGGCATGCCGACCGTCCCTATCTTGTTGCGGTGCGGCCTGTTCACGGTCGCGGCCGCCGAGGTCTCGGTGAGCCCGTAGCCCTCGAGGACGGGCAGCCCGGCGCCGCGGAAGAAATGACCAAGCCGGTCGCCAAGCGGCGCGCCGCCGGAGACCGCGTACTGCACCTTGCCGCCAACCGCGGCCCGCAGCCTGGCGTAGACGAGCCGGTCGAACAGCGCGTGCCGCAGCCGCAGCACCGCACCAGGCCCCGTCGCGCCGTGACCGGATGCGCCGTTGTCGGCGCCCCCGCCGGATGCGCCCCCGCCGGATGCGCCCCCGCCGGCCGACCTGCTCCAGGCGATGGCTGTCTCCACGGCGGCGCTGAAGATCCTGCTCCTGGCCTTGCTAGCGCCTGCCTGCTGCTGCGCGCTGTTATAGACCTTCTCGAATACCCGCGGCACGGCGAGCAGGAAGGTGGGCTGGAACCCTGACAGCCCCTGCACCAGCGTCTTGGTATCCGGCCAGTGCCCGAGGATCGCACCGGATTCCAGGCAGCCGACCTCGATGATGCGGGCAAAGGAGTGCGCGAGTGGCAGGAAGAGCATGGTTGAGCCGCCCGCGACATCGAAGATGTCCGAGAGCGGGCCCGCGACCACGTTGCGCACGTCGGCAAGCAGGTTGCCGTGCGTGAGCTCGCATCCTTTCGGGCGCCCGGTCGTGCCGGAGGTATAGATGATCGTTGCCAGGTCGGCAGCGCCGCGCTGGGCCCGGCGCTGCCCGAGCAGGTCATCGCTGACCGATGCGCCGGCTGCTACCAGCGCGTCCAGCTCAGCTATCTTCCAGATGCCCAGGTCAAGGGCCTCAAGCCGGGTGCGGGCGGTGTCGATGATCTGTGCGTGCGAGCTCGTCTCGGCGAACACGGCGCGGGCACCCGAGTCGCCGAGCATCCACTCGACCTGCTCGGCCGACGATGTCTCGTAGACCGGCACCGTGACGGCGCCCGCCGTCCAGATCGCGTAGTCGATCAGCGTCCACTCATAGCGCGTCCCCGACATCAGGGCGATCCGGTCACCCGGTTCTATCCCGGCCTCGATAATCCCCCGGGCAAGCGCCGTCACCTGATCGCGGAACGCGGAAGTGGTCACGTCCTCCCACTGGCCGGCGCTGGTCAGCCTCCGCAGCATGACGGCGTCCGGCTCCCTGCCCGCGCGGGTGAAGACGACATCCGCGAGGCTGGCGGTGTCGGGTACTTCTGCCACTGCGGGAGCGCTGTACCTGCGCACGGTTTCTCCTCAGCCAGCCGTTATCCAGATCTCCCTGGACCGTACCGCGCCGGATGACGCTGCGCCCAGCGCAGGTGCGCGGCCGGCCGGACGGGCGCGGCCATCCGGACGGCCGCGGCCGGCGGGCACTCGCCGTGAGCTGACCGTTTCCCTGGCGAGCCGATCTGCCTAGGGTGGTGATCATGCGGATTAACGTGGTCAGCGACGTACATGGCAGGGTCGATGCGCTGGCCACCGCCGCCGACGGTGCTGACGCGCTGATCTGCCTGGGGGATCTGCTGCTGTTCGTGGACTACGCCGACCACCGGCATGGCATTTTTCCTGACCTCTTCGGCCCGGAGGCAGCCCGGCAGTACATCGAGCTGCGTACCGCGCAGCGATTCGATGAGGCCAGGGCGATGTCGGCGCGCCTGTGGGCCGGCCTGAACGGTGATCCCGCCATGCACGTTGAGGCCGCGGCATCGCGCCAGTATGCGGAGCTGTTCGCGGCCCTGCCGACGCCGTCATACCTGACCTACGGCAATGTCGATATTCCGCGCATGTGGGACGCGCACCTGCGGCCGGGCCAGCACGTGCTCGACGGGGAGCGGGTGGAGCTTGGCGGCTGGTCGTTCGGTTTTGTCGGCGGCGGGCTGCGGTCGCCGTACCGGACGCCGTATGAGATCGACGACGACGCCTACGCGGCCAAGGTGGCTGCGGTCGGCGAGGTCGACGTGCTCTGCGCGCACATTCCGCCCGCCGTACCCGAGCTGCTCTTCGACACAGTCGCCCAGCGGATGGAACGGGGCAGTGAGGCGTTGCTCGATATGGTCCGCCGGACGCAGCCGCGGTACGTCCTGTTCGGGCACGTGCACCAGCCGCTTGCCAGGCGGCTGCGGATTGGCCGCAGCGAGTGCATCAATGTCGGCCATTTCCGTGCCACCGGCACGCCGCACGTGCTGGCCTGGTAGCACTGGCCAGATCGCGCCGCTCTGGCGGTACGCTCCGAGCATGGCGGACAGGACTACCTCGAGCATCACTATCGCGGCGCCAAGGGCATCCGTGATGACGGTCATTGCTGACTTCGCCGCCTACCCGGAATGGGCGACCGGAGTGCGGACAGCGGAGATCATCGAGCAGCGCGGCGATGGCCGGCCAAGCCGCGTGCGCTTCACCCTGGACGCGGGGCCGGTCAAGGACCGGTTCGTGCTCCGCTACGAGTGGGAGGGCGATGCGCAGGTCCGCTGGGACTTCGACCCGGCAGAGCCCGGCACGATGATTTCCGAGCTGTCTGGCGGGTACCTGCTCGCCGATCAGGGCAGCGGCACTGACGTGACTTACGACCTCACCATCGGCGTCCGGATCCCCATGATCGGGATAGTCAAGCGGAGGGCGGAGAAGACCATCATTGACACCGCGCTGAAGGGCCTCAAGGAACGGGCCGAAAATGGGAGGGGCGCCACGACGTGACCCAGGACTCAAGGCAGCAGGGCAGCGACCCGGTCGGCGATTTCCAGCGATGGCTGATGCGGTCCGGCGCGCGCGGGCTGGGCCGGGAGGTCAGCGGCAATCTGCGCAAGACGTTCGGTTACGGCGACGCCCGCCGGGATGACGTGTGGGAGAGCGCCACGAACGAGCCGGAGGGCGGGGATCCGCCCGAGTGCGAATGGTGCCCCCTCTGCCGGGCCGCCCGCAAGATGAGGGGCTCAGGCCCGGGTCTCAGCTCGCACCTGTCCAGCGCTGGGGGCATCTTCGCCACGGTCGTACAGGAGGCCGTTGATGCGTTCGAGGCGGTCATCGCGACCGGCCCTGGTGCCGGTTCGCCGGCGGGTGCCGCGAACCCTGGCGCTGAGTCGGCTGATGCTGGTGCCGGCCCGCCGGCGGGCGATCCGGCTGCCAGTTCGCCGCCGGGTGCTGCCGACTCCGGCGCCGGGCAGCAAGCCGCGACGGCAGAGCCGCCGGAAAGGCCTGCCAGTGGACCTGGCGATAGGAGTTGACGTCGGGGGCACGAAGGTGGCCGCCGGGGTGGTGGATGAGCAGGGCAAGATCGTAGAGAAGCTAAAGCGCTCCACCCCGGCAGCGAGTCCCGAGCAGACGGCGCACGTGATCAGCGACACGGTGATCGAATTGCTGGGCCGGCATCAGGTCGTCGCCGTCGGCCTCGGTGCGGCTGGCTTCGTCGACACGGCGCGGACCACCGTGCTGTTCGCGCCGAACCTTGCCTGGCGTGACGAGCCAGTTAAGAAGAAAGTGCAGGACCGGATTGGCTTTCCGGTGGTCGTGGAGAACGACGCTAACGCCAGCGCCTGGGCGGAAACCGTCTTCGGCGCTGCCCAGGGCTACGAGGACGTCGTGCTCATCACGGTCGGTACCGGCATCGGCGGGGCCATCGTGATCAACGGTCGGCTCTACCGCGGAAGGTGGGGAGTAGCGGGGGAGCCCGGGCACTACCGGGTCGTGCCGGGGGGACGCCTGTGCGGCTGCGGCAACCGCGGCTGCTGGGAACAGTACGCGAGCGGCAACGCCCTGGTCGCGGAGGCACGCGAGTTCGCCAGGCGCTCGCCGGCGGGAGCTGTCCGGCTGCTTCAGCTCGGCGGTGGCTCTCCCGACGGCATCACCGGGCCGGCGATCACGCAGGCGGCAGGCGAGGGCGATCCGGCAGCGCTTCGCTGCTTCGAGATTGTCGGGAGCTGGCTGGGCCAGGGACTGGCCGACCTTGCCGCGATCCTTGACCCTGGCTGCTTCGTGATCGGCGGCGGGGTCTCTGAGGCCGGCGAGCTGCTACTCGACCCGGCGCGGGCGGCTTTCGAGGGCGGCCTGACCGGCAGGTATTACCGCCCGTTCGCGGAAATCAGGCTGGCCGAGCTTGGCGAGGACGCCGGCCTGGTCGGGGCCGCCGACCTGGCCCGCAGAGGCTGACTCCGGACTGCCGCGCAGCGGATGCGAGTCCTACAGCACCGCGCCGCTGTCGGGACCAGAGCCGCGGGACGGCTTGTCCCCCATCCGGATGACGACGACGGCGAAACCGCCGACGAATGCGGCGACGGCGCCGAATGTTGCCCAGCCGGGTATCACCCAGCCGGCCGTCGTGGCAACGAGCAGGTAGGCGGGTCCGCCGAAGAGCGCCGTCCATGCGCCCTTGGCGACCGGGTCGAGCGCGGGCAGCGGCGGCGGCGGGGGCGGGATGTAGTGATCGTCCTCATCGTCCTCGTCGGCCGGCAACTGGACCGGCGCGGCGGGCCTGATGACCCGGGCGCGATCCGCAATCGCGGTCTCCGGCACGCCGGGACTGTCGGCAGTGGCTTGATCGTCGACACGTTCCTGGCCATCCGCACTGCCCGGCGCCGGCATATCGGCTGGCATATCGGCACTGCCCGATTCCGGCGCCTCGGCAGCCGCGGTGCCTTCCCGTGCCTCGGTGTCGATCAGCGGCTGGCGGTGCCGGGCAGTGCGCAGATCCTCGCGCTCTGGCCAGGGCGGCGGCATACCGTCAGGGTCGCCAGGCAGATCGAACCGGGCGACAAGATCACGCCAGGCCGCGTCTTCGCCACTGATGTCCTCTGCCCGTTCCCTGTCCGGCAACCCCTATTCCTTCCCCGCGCGGCTATGTGCCCGAACGAACTCCAGACTGCCAGTGAAGATGGCTTGGGCGTTGTTGTCCAGAGTTGCGACGTGAAAGCTGTTTTCGCAGTTTTGTACAGTCAGCTGGTCCGGCGGCAGCGCCCGCCGCAGGACGTCGAGGCTGGCGGCACTGACGACATGATCCTCGGTGCTGTGATAGACGAGAACAGGCTGCGTAATATCCCCGAGCCGTTCCCTGGTAATCCGCCACAGCCCGGGCAGCGTCGCCGCCGCCCGCACCGGTATCCGGTCGTAGGCCAGTTCGGTGACGCCTTCCTTCTTGATGTCGCTGGCGATGCCCTTGAGCGACGGCACGACCAGCTTCAGCAAGGGGGCCAGGGCAAACAGCCTCGTGTCAGCCGTCACCGAAGGGTTCACCAGCACCAGCCCGCTGACCGCGGAGCCCTGCACCTCGGCCAGCCGCAACGCCAGGCAGCCGCCCATCGACAGGCCCATCACGAAGATCTGGTCCGACCGCCCGCGCAGTTCCTCGAAGGCCCGGCTGACCTCGGCATACCAGTCTTCCCAGCGGGTCCGCCCCATCTCGCGCCAGGTCGTTCCGTGTCCCGGCAGCCGGGGCAGCGAGACGCTGAGGCCCGCATCAGCCAGGTACTCCGCCCAGGCACGCAGCGAATGAGGGCTGCCGGTGAACCCGTGGCAGAGCAGCACGCCGGTGCTTCCGCCGTCGTGGCTGAAGGGCTCGGCGCCGGGCATCACTGGCATGGGCAGGAGATCCTCTCCGCGCGTTACTGCATCAACTCGATCGTCGCATGCCGTCCCCGCGCGCCGGAACCCGTGGCGCCAAGCAAACCGTGACGTCCTGCCCTCCCGCGGCAGGCCGCCGGGCGATCAGCGGCGCAGCCGCGACCGGACAGTGGCGGTCAGGTCGGTCAGCTCGGCAATTCCGAGCGCCTTGGCGAACAGCACGTAAAGCAGCAGCGCTCCGCAGCCCGCCAGCGTCACAGTCACGATCGCGTTGAGCCGTCCGGTCGGCAGAATCACTGCGACCATCAGCGTCGCGGCAACAGCGAAGAGCACGCTGGGGATCGCCGACAGGTGCAGCCGGATGAGGATGCTGCGGATTGCGTGGCCGTGCAGGCCGCCGATCCGTCGGCTGAGCACCCACCACGCTGTCATGGTCCCGGCCAGGTTCGCCAGCCCGAAGCCTGCGCCCAGGCCCGCGACCACATGGCGAGGCGGCAGGATCGCAAGCGCGGCAAGGTTGGCCGCGATGTTGACCGCCATGGTGGCCACGCCGATGAGAGCGGGGGTCCGGCTGTCGCGCATCGCGTAGAAGACGCGCAGCAGCAGCTGAAAAAGCATGTAAGGGAGCAGCCCGAGTGAGAACACGGCGAACACCTCGCCGAGGTAGCGGGCACTCGCAGCCGAGGTGCTGCCGTACCCGAATACGGCCTCGGCAAGCGGCGCCCCGAGCACGGCCAGGATCAGTGCCGCGGGCACCACGATGACCGAAGCGAGCCGGGTAGCGGTGGAGAAGTCATCCGAGACGAGCCCGTATCTACGCCCGGCCGCATGCGCGCTCATCCTCGGCAGCATGGCGGTGATCACCGAGATCCCGACGATCGCGTAAGGCAGCTGGAAGAGCTGCCAGGCGTTGCTGTAGGCAGCGAATCCTGCGCCCACGGCCTGCTGGGATACCTTGGCGCCCGCTTCGTTGGCTACCACCGTGGTCACCAGGAAGGCGACCTGGGTGGTGAGGACATATCCGAACATCCAGCCGCCCATCCGGCCAATCTCGGAGATCTCGGCACGCCTGAAGTCAAAGCGCGGACGCCAGCGGAACCCGACCACCCGCAGCGATGGGACCAGCGCGGCGGTCTGCAGAATGATGCCCAGGGTGGTGCCGACGCCCAGCAGCTGAATCTCGCCTGCCGAGATGTCGGACGGGGTACGGTTCAGGCCGGCCGTCGCGATGAACGCAATCCCGACCAGAATGACCACCATGTTGTTGATCACGGGCGTCCACATCGGCGCGCCGAAGCGGCCTCTTGCATTCAGGATCGCTCCGGCAAGCGAGCTGACCCCGTAAAAGAAGATCTGCGGGATGAAGAAGTAGGCGAAGATCACCGTCAGGTGATGCGTGGCGGCATCATGGATGCCGTGCCCGTACAGCCCCGCGATCGGCGCGGCGGCGAGCGTGGCGAGCACGGTGATGCCGCCGAGCATCATCACGCCTAGCGTGAATATCCGCTGGTCGTAAGCCTCGCCCCGGTCACGATCCCGTTTAGCGGCATTGACGAGAAGCGGTACCACGACGCTAGTGAGAATGCCGCCAAGGGCGAGGTTATACACCGCGTTGGGGAGCGTATTGGCGATGTTGTAGGCGTTGCCGAGATCGTGCGTGCCGACGGCGTAGAGGAGAATGGCTGTGCGAAGGAAGCCGGTCATCCGGGAGGCGAGCGTTCCGACGGCCATGATCCCGCTTGAGCGGACCAGGCTGACATCACCCGGATCCGACGGCTCTGCGCTCGGATCCGACGGCTCCGGATCGAGCCTGAGGTCGGCCCCAGCCGGCTCACCCCGGCTCCCGGGCGTCGTCATCGGTCTCCTTCCGCTGGCCTTTGTCGCCTGATCATCATGGTCGCTAGTGCCGGGTCCGTGGGCGGGCTCCCGCGGCCCGCTGGGGGTCGCCGATGCCCGCCGGGTCAGGAACGGCGCTAACTGCTCGACGGCCTGCACATGCCCGGCGGTCAGCTGGCCGCCTTCCGAGTCTGACACGGATGCGGCAACGATCAGCGGTGACGCCCGTAGTTCCCGAGTAGATCGCGAGGCCGCTCAGTAGCCCACTAGTCTGGCGGGCGACAGAACACGAAAGGGAGCCCTCATGCGAGTCGGAGTCCTCACTGGCGGCGGTGACTGCCCCGGGCTGAACGCAGTTATCCGCGCTATCGTCCGCCGAGGAGTAAAAGAGTTCGGCTATGAGTTCATCGGGTTCCGCGATGGCTGGCGCGGCCCGCTGGAGGGCGATACCGTCCCGCTGGACGTGCAGGCCGTCCGCGGCATCCTGCCACTCGGCGGGACGATTCTCGGGTCATCCAGGACAAATCCGCTGGCCGACGCTGCAGCTAGCGGCGGCCGCCCCGGCATTACGCGGATCAAGGACAACCTGGACAGCCTGGGCGTCGACGCGCTGATCGCGATCGGCGGCGAGGACACCCTCGGGGTCGCGACCAGGCTGCACGAGGCGGGCGTCAAGATGGTCGGCGTGCCCAAGACCATCGACAACGATCTCGGCGGTACCGACTACACGTTCGGGTTTGACACCGCCGTGAACATCGCGATGGAGGCCATCGACCGGCTGCACACCACGGCGGAGAGCCATCACCGGGCGCTGATCGTCGAGGTGATGGGCCGCCATGTGGGCTGGATCGCGCTGCACGCGGGGATGGCGGGCGGCGCGAACGTCATCCTGATCCCGGAGAAGCGGTTCGACATCGAGAAGGTCTGCGCGTACGTGGAACACCGGTTCCAGACCCGCTACGCGCCCATCGTGGTGGTGGCCGAGGGCGCGCTTCCCGCTGACGAAAGCACCTCATTCGAGAGTCAGGAGCTGGACGCCTTCGGGCACGTGCGGCTGCGCGGGGCCGGGCAGATGCTGGCCGACGAGATCGAGAAGCGCACCGGCAAGGAAGCCCGCTGCACGGTACTCGGGCACATCCAGCGGGGCGGCACGCCGACTGCCTTCGACCGGGTGCTGGCCACCCGTTTCGGCCTGCAGGCGATCGGCGCCGTGCACGATGGCGCGTTCGGCGTCATGGTGGCGCTGCAGCGCACGGAGATCGTGCGCGTGCCGCTGGCGGAGGCCACCCGCGAGCTGAAGGTCGTGCCGCCCGACCGCTACGACGAAGCAGAGGTCCTGTTCGGCTGACGCGCGTCTCTCGCGTTGCGCCGTCCGAGACGGCCCGCCAGGATGCCCGGCCCGCGTTTTATGTTGTAACTGTCGAAGTAACAGTCGTCAGTGACAAGGAGGCAGGCCGTGCCAGTCCTTGACCGCCGGGCAGCAGCTGACTGGATTGCCCGCTGGGACATCCAGCAGCTGGGCTACCTGCCGGACCGGGAAGAGCGGTTCACCGCACTGATTGACGCGGTGGAGGAGGGCACTGCGGTCCCGAACCCGCTCGTACTTGACCTGGGCTGCGGCCCCGGCTCGCTGGCAGTCCGGCTGCTGGACCGGCTGCCGGGGGCCACTGTGGTCGGCGTCGACGCGGATCCGCTCCTGCTCACGCTGGGCCGTATTGCCTGGCCCGACCGCGCAGGGCTGCGTTTCGCCGAAACCGATCTCCGCACGGCCGGCTGGTCGGCGGTGCTCGGCCTGGACCGGCAGGCGGACGCCGCGGTGAGCACCACGGCACTGCACTGGCTGCCCCCCGTGGCGCTGGCCGCGATGTACGCCGAGCTTGGCGCCGTGCTGCGCCCGGGCGGCCTGCTGCTGAACGGCGATCACTTCACCGAAGATGACAAGACCGCGCCGACCCTGGCCAGGCTCGGCCGCTCCCTGATCGAGCGTGAGGAGTCCAGGCGGTTCCCCGGCGGTCATCCGGAAACATGGAGTGGCTGGTGGGAGGCGGTATCGGCCGAGCCGGCCCTGGCTGACGAGGTCGCGGCGCGGGCGGGCCGATTCATCGAGAGCGACCATCACGGTTCACCGTCGGGACGGCTCGCCACGCACATTGACGCGCTGCGGGCGGCGGGCTTCACGGAGATCGGCACGCTCTGGCAGCGCGGCGAGAACCGCCTGCTGTGCGCCGTCATGGGCGGCTGACCTCCGCCAGCCGCCGCTAGCTGAAGATCATCCAGTCGCGGATGGCGTCCAGCCGGTCCGGTTCCAGCTGCGCATAGGCACTCACTTCATCTGCGCTGCTGAACCTGCCGAGCTTCGCGCGCGCGGCGAGGACGGCGGCCGTCTCATCGGGCGACAGCCCCAGCTGGGACTGGAGGATCTCGCCAGGCACCTGATTGACGTCGACCAGGCCACCGTCGTCGTATTCACGGGCCATGTCGGGCCGGCCGATCCGCAGCTCGCGGCAGAGTATGGGGTTCTTGCTGGCGATCTCGCGCGCCTCGCGGCGGCGCTCCATCCGGCCGCGGGCAGTCGCCAGCGCCTCCCGGTTGAGCTCCTCGGGCCGGGCAGCGCCGGAGACGGCAGCAGGAGCCGGGTCACTGCCGAACGCGACAAAAGAGTGCACAGCCCCCCCGCCAATCAGCAGGATGACGAGCCCGCCGGCCGCCGTTGACCCGGCGCCGCTCTGGCCACCGACCGATACCGCCACAATCTCCAGTACGACGGCCAGGAGATAGCCGACGAATATCGCCCAGTCCTTCCTGGCGCGCCGGGCCACCGCAAGCCGCAGGAACGGCGCAAAGGCAAGGAATCCCACCGACCACACGGGTACTGACGCCCACGCGAACTGGCGAAGCCGGGCGGTGCCACGACCGTGGGCTGCGGAGGACCGCGCGCCCGCCGTCGCCGGAGCCTGCGCCCCTGCCGGGAACTGCGCGCCCGCAGGCGCCGGGAACTGCGCGCCCGCCGAGGGCTGCGCGCTCGCGCCAAACGGCTGGGCGCCTGGCGTCAGTGGCTCGGCACCCGGCGTCAGCGGCTGGGCACCCGGCGTCAGCGGCTGGGCACCCGGCGTCAGCGGCTGGGCACCCGGCGTCAGCGGCTGCGCGTTCGCGGCCGGGGGCTGCCCGCTTCCTGGCTGAGCCTGTCCTCCGCCATGGTGACTAGGTTGCGTCATCTCTGCCTTCCCTCACATCCTGCTGCCGCGGCCGGGCCGCAGGGACTGAGCTTGCCACAAGGAGCCGTGGCACCCCGCTTAGCTGGCAGACTAGGGGAATGCCCGCCTTGCCCCTAGCTGATCCCGCCACACCGCAGCGGACGACGGCCCTGCATGAGCCATGCGTGCTGCTCAAGCTCGGCGAGATCGTGCTCAAGGGCAAGAACAGGCAGCAGTTCGAGCGGCTCCTGCAGGACAACATCAAGCGCGCGGTCCGCGACCTGGGCATCCCGATGCAGCTGCGGCAGCGGGAAGGCGTGATCGTGCTGACCCTGGCCGATGGCAGCACGCCCGGCGGCAGCATGCCCAGGGGCAGCGCGGCGCCGGGCAGCACAGCGCCGGGCAGCGCGGCGCCAGCTTGGCCGGCCTGCGGAGCCGTGGACGGGGCGGCCGCGGAAGCTGCGGTCGACTTGCTTGCCGAACGCATGAGCAACGTGATGGGTATCGTCCGCGTCTGCCGTGCGGTGCGGGTCGCCAAGGATCCAGAGGCGGCCATCGCCGCAGCGGTAGAGCTGACCGCGGGACGGCAGGGGTCATTCGCCGTGCGGGCGAGGCGCCGTGACAAGCGGTTCCCGGTCACCTCCGCCGAGCTGGCCATCCTCATCGGGACCAGGATCCAGCAGGAGTACGGCTACCCGGTCAACCTGCGCCGGCCGGATACGACGGTCTTCGTCGAGGTCGACCAGTCCGAGGTATTCGTCTTCACCGAGGGGATGCCGGGCCAGGGCGGCCTGCCGGTCAACATGAGCGGGCGGGCACTGGTGCTCATGTCCGGCGGCATCGACTCGCCGGTCGCCGCCTACCGGATGATGCGCCGCGGCCTGCGCTGCAGTTACCTGCACTTCTCCGGCATGCCGCTGACCGGTCCCGAGTCGGTGTACAAGGCGTACGGCCTGGTACGCGAGCTGGACAAATTCCAGGGCGGATCGCGGCTGTTCGTCGTCGCGTTCGGCAAGGCACAGCAGCGGCTCGCCTCCTCGGGCGCGGGCAGGCTGCAGATCATGGCCCAGCGCCGGCTGATGCTCAAGACCGGCGAGGTGATGGCCCGGCGGCAGCGGGCGGCGGCGCTCGTCACCGGGGACTCGCTGGGCCAGGTGAGCAGCCAGACGCTGACCAATATCACGGCTCTTGATGACGCCGTGACGCTGCCGATCCTGCGGCCGCTGATCGGCCTGGACAAGACCGAGATCATGGCGGAGGCACGCCGCATCCGGACGCTCAGCATCTCCGAGCTGCCCGATCAGGACTGCTGCAGCCTGCTCACGCCGCGCCAGGTGGAAACCCGGGCCAGGATTGAGGATCTCCGCCGGATCGAGGCGCGGCTGGATGCCGACGATCTGGCCGAGGAGCTGGCAGCCGCCGCGCAGGAGCACACGCCAGGTCGGCCCTGATTTCATTTTTAACGTGGCCGTCCCGCCCAGTCGCCTACGCTGGCCGGGTCGCCCGCGCTCTCCGGGCACCAGCCTCGATGTGGCAGTCTCGTCGGCGGAGGTAACAAACGTGAAAATCGGATTGCAGATCCCTGACTTCACCGGGCCGGGCGCGGCCCGGCTCGGCGCGGACCTGGCGACCGTCGCCAGGACCGCCGACGATGCCGGGTTCGAGTTCATCAGCGTGATGGATCACTTCTTCCAGATCAACATGGTGGGCCCGCCGGAGCACGACATGCTCGAGGCGTACACCACGCTGGGATACCTGGCCGGCTGCACGTCCCGGGCAAAGCTGGTCACCCTCGTGACCGGCGCCGTCTACCGGCACCCGGGAATCCTGGCGAAGATCGTGACCACGCTCGACGTGCTGTCCGGCGGCCGTGCGTGGCTTGGCATCGGCGCGGCCTGGAATGAGGAGGAGTCCAGGGGCCTGGGCATCCCGTTCCCGCCGGTCGCCGAGCGGTTCGAGCGGCTGGAGGAAACGCTCCAGATCTGCCTGCAGATGTGGAGCGGCGACGAGTCCCCTTATCAGGGCAGGCACTATCAGCTGGCGCGGCCGCTGAACTACCCGAAGGCGCTGTCGGCACCGCATCCGCCAATCCTGATCGGCGGCTCCGGCGAGCGGAAGACGCTGCGGTTCGTCGCCCGCTACGCCCAGGCCTGCAACCTGTTCCCCGGCCCGGACCTCGCCCGCAAGCTCGACGTGCTGCGCGCGCACTGCGACGCCGAGGGACGTGACTACGACGAGATCGAGAAGACCTGCTACTTCATCTTCGATGTCGGCGAGAAGGGGGAGAAGGCCGCGCAGGTCGTCGACCAGCTCGGCGGCCTCGCCGAGATGGGATTCCAGGCCGCGATTGGCGCGGTGGCAGGCGTCTGGGACGTCACGCCGCTGGAGATCATCGGCGCTGAGGTGATCCCGGCAGTCGCCGCGCTCTGAGCCTTCCGCGGACGCCCGCCTGCCCCGCCATAAGCCCGGCACCACCGGCATCATCCGACGGTCACCGGCTGCGGGGCCTGGCTCAGCGTGCGGCCCATCAGCTGCGGCATCGTCGACATCACCGCGGCCAGCTCGCGGATGTCGCTGTCCACGAGCGCCTGGTCACCGTCGCACAATGCAGCGGCAGGCTCCGGGTGCACGTCCACGATGATCCCGTCTGCCCCGACCGCGATTGCCGCCCTGCTCAGCGGCAGCACAAGGTCGCGACGGCCGCCCGAGTGCGACGGATCCACGATCACCGGCAGGTGCGAAAGCCGCTGCGCGACCGGGACGGCGCTGATGTCGAGGGTGTTGCGGGTAGCCGTCTCGAAGGTCCGGATGCCGCGCTCGCAGAGCACGATGTCGAGGTTTCCGCGCTGGGCGATGTACTCGGCGGCCATCAGCCATTCCTCGATAGTGGCGTTCATCCCGCGCTTGAGCAGTACCGGCTTTCCGGCGGAGCCGACCGCCTGCAGCAGGGTGAAATTCTGCATGCTGCGGGTGCCGACCTGGAGCATGTCGGCGTAGGAGCAGACGAGATCGACGCTGGCCGGGTCGATGACCTCGGTCACTACCGGGAGCCCGGTCTCGGCACGGACCTCGGCCAGGATCTTCAGCCCGGCCTCGCCGAGGCCCTGGAATGCGTACGGCGAGGTACGCGGCTTGAACGCGCCGCCGCGCAGCAGTGACGCCCCGGCCGCCTTGGCCATCCTGGCCGCGGCGACGGTCTGCTCCGGTGTCTCGACCGTGCACGGCCCGGCGATGACCGTGACGGTGCCTGGCCCGATCGGGACGCCGCCTACCTTGATCACCGACCGGCTCGGATGATTCTCCCTGCTGACCAGCTTGTACGGAACGGATATCCGCACGACGTCGCCGACGCCGGTTCTGCTGCGCAGATTCAGCGTGCCGAACTGCTCGATGTCGCCGACCAGGCCGATAATCGTCCTGGCGACCCCGCGGCTCACGAAGGCTTCCCCGCCCGCCGTGCGCACCAGATCCACGATCGTGTCAACGTCTGTCTGGGTGGCCTCTGGGGCCATCACGACGACCATGTCACTACCTCCCTGTCTCCACAAATGACGAAAGCCCCGGGCCGTTCCGGCCCGGGGCTTTCCTTACGTCGCTCGCGTCAGTGCAGCATCTGGCGGGCGACCGTCCGGAGTCCGGGCCGGTAGCAATAAAAGAACCAGTACTGGTTACGCACGGGCGCAAGCCTAGCGCACATCCGGAACACCACAGCGCGGCGGGCACCAGGATCGGCCCGGATGGCGAGATGGCAAGATGGCTCCGCCCGCAGGAGCCGATGGTCGCCGGAGTGTCGCGCCCGGCGCGGCGCGAGGGCGCGAAGGGACAGATCAGCCGGATGAGGCAGCCCGAGACCAGCAAACGGGCAGTCGGCGCGGGTCATCCTGCGACCGGCAGGACCGATCCGGGCGCGTCGCCGGAGAGCGGGCTGCCGCCCGGCCAGTACATCCCCGCCAGCTGGCCGGTCCTGCACTACGGGCGTGTTCCGGTCTTTCATCCGGAGAGCTGGGGCATGCAGGTGTTCGGCGCGACGGAGAACGGCCGTGATCACCGCTGGGGATGGGACGAGTTCAGGTCGCTGCCCAGCTGCCGGGTGATCGCCGACTTCCACTGCGTGACCAAGTTCAGCATCCCGGGGATCGCCTGGGAGGGAGTGCCCGCGGCGGCGTTGCTGCGGGCAGTGCCACCTGCAGCAGAGGTAACTCATGTCATGGTCTGGGCTGATTTCGGCTACAGCGCCAACGTGCGAATCGCGGATTTCGCGGCGGATGACACCCTGTTCGCCACCCATCGCAACGGAACGGAACTCACTCCCGAGCACGGCTACCCGGTCCGGCTGGTCGTACCCGGCCTGTACGCATGGAAGAGCGTCAAGTGGGTCAGGGCCGTGGAGTACCTGATGGCGGACAGGCGCGGGTTCTGGGAAGAGCGGGGCTATCACAACACGGCCGACCCCTGGCGCGAGCAGCGTTACTCCTACCAGGAGCGGCCCGGCGAGGGTCCGCCGCTCTGACGTCCGGCAGGCCAGCGCACGGCGGGATGGCTGCGATCATTGCGACCGGCACGAGCAGGCAAATTGCCAGCCCGTCCGGAACGGGATAGGAAGGCTCTCGTGCAGCGCTTCCTTCAGATCGCGCCTGGCGTTATGGTCGCCACTGCATACCGGCTGACCAGCACCAGCACGCTGGTCATTGCCGACGACGGTGCCTGCCTCATCATCGACCCGGCGGTTACCGTGGCTGATCTAGCCGCGCTGGCCTGCGACATCCGGGATGCCGGGCTTCAGCTGCAGGCGGGCTATGCGACGCACCCGCACTGGGATCACGTGCTGTGGAGCCGTGGGCTGGGCGATGCGCCGCGGTATGCGACCGCCGGAGCCGTGGACCTGTTCGAGTCCATGCGCACGGAGATGACCGACATGCTTCAGCAGAGCGAGCCCGGCCACGATCTGGAGCTTTTCGGCCGACTGACTGCGCTGCCCGGCGACGGCCGTCAGATCCCCTGGACCGGTCAGTCCGCCGAGGTGATCGTCCACGACGGGCATACGCCCGGTCATGGCGCGGTGTTCCTGCCAAGCGCAGGCGTTCTCGTCGCAGGCGACATGCTCTCTGACATCGAGATCCCGCTCCTCGACACAGTTGCAGACGAGCCTCTCAGGGACTACCGGACTGGCCTGCAGCGCCTCGCGGCCGTGCCGGGCGTCCAGTGGGTTGTACCCGGCCACGGGCACGTCGGCGACGCGGCGGAGTTCCGCCGGCGGCTTGACGCGGACAGCAGATACCTTGACCTGCTGACCGCCGGCGAGCCGTTTGAAGATCCGCGGATGACCGCGCAATGGCAGCGCGACTCCCATGCCGAGCAATTGCGGGTGGTGGCCGGGCAGGACGCGGGGTCAGGCTGAGGAGTTGGCCGGCCGGAGGGCACGGAAACCGGTAGCGAGACGCCCCGTTCCTGAGTGAGCGCTATCACGCCGTCGAAGGGCACGGTGCCTACGCCGGCACCCGGCCGCTGACGGCCAGCACGACCACCCGCCTCGCCGGCAGTCTCGCCGTCGAGCTCACCAGCACGGAAGTCAGGGCCGCCAGCACAGCGCCCGCCGCAGCAGGAATTGCCACCTTCATGCGGCGAATCGGCTAGCCCCGAGGAGGCAGTTCAGCTACCCGGTGCACTGCTGGCTGGCATACACCAGACCGAAGCTCACCGGGCCGGTGATGCCTGCTGGCGGCGGGCTCCCGGTGCCTTGCGCAGACGGGCTTGAGGGCGGCACGCCGCCGCCGGGGTTGTCGTAGATGGATACGCCGGTGCCGCTGGGAAGGGCCGACGGGTCGACGACGAAGGAAGCGCTCCCACTGCTCGAACTGAGCTGGACGACAGCGCCCAGTACGTCCCGGCTCGTGTCATAGGGCTGGCACGACGTGCTCAGCGGAGCGCCGGAGAAGCTGACGTTGACCGGCAGGCCGTCCGCGCGCAGCGTGCTCTGCAGCCCGGCCGGATTCTGCAGCTGGTTGATGGTGATATCGATGTCGCCACTAGCCTGCCTGGCTACCGTCCAGGCCGCTAGCCGGGCGCTGACGGGATGGCCGGGCTGATGGCCAGAGGGCACTAGCGCGGTCACGGCCAGGGCCGCACCGGCAGCCACGGCCAGCGTTCCGGCCGCTGCAGGAATCCGGCGCCGGGCGCGTATCGTCCGGCTGCGGCGCACGATCTGCTCTTCCGGGATGGTCATGTGTACGCCGGTGACGGACTCCCGTACCGCTGTGATCAGCTCGTTGTCGTTCATGAGGGGCTCTCCTTCTGTCGTTCGGGCATGAGATCGCCGCGCAGTGCGGCGAGGGCGCGGCCCATATGCGCCATGACCGTGTTGGGCGTGATGCCGAGCATCTCCGCGGTGCGGTTGGTGTCGAGGTCGAGGATCAGCCGCAAGGCGACGACCTGCCGCTGCCGGGCAGGCAGCCGCATCAGGGCAGCCATAATCCGCGGATCGACTGGACTGGCAGATGCCGCGCTGATCGTGGGCAGGTCCGCGGCCACGCCGGGGTCGCGCATCGAAACCTCCCGGCGGCGGCGGCGCCACCGGGAGATGTTCGCGTTCAGCGCGGTGCGGACCACCCAGGCCGCCGGGGCCGGATGCCTGCCGACGGTCCGCCACGACGCACACGCCCGCGCGAAGGCCTCGGCCACCAGCTCCTGCGCGGTGTCCTGGTCGCCGACGCTGACCAGGACCGTGCGCAGGCACTCATCCCTGGACGTCCGGTAGAACTCGGCGAAATCCAGTCGTTGGTTGTCCACACTCCATCAACGCACAACCGGCGCACGCGGGATTACTCGTCCTGCGGACGATCTGGCCGACGCGCACCACGAGCTCGTGGTCTGGCGGATGCGCGGGTTCTGGAGGAGCGGGGTTACCACACACGGCCGACCCGTGGCGCGAGCAGCGTTACTCCTACTAGGAGTGGCCCGGCGAGGGTCCGCCGCTCTGACCTCCGGCCGGCACGACCGCACGCGAGTCACGCACGAGTGGCGCCGCGTCCGCTCATCAGGCGCCCGGCAAGCTGTCAGCCCTGGCGGGCCTGACCGCAGGCGATCCCGGTCGCGATCACGCCGCCGGACCCGAAGGCACAGGGGTCAGGCATCCACGCCGCCGATGATCCACCGCACTTCGCCGCCTGGTTCACGCTCGGCGCGAATAGGCGTGTGGTACCGGTCGTAGATGTTCAGCCCCGGGACGTAGCGCATGACGGTGACCCAGCCGCGCGCGGGGATGCCAGCGGGAACCGCGTCCAGTGCTTCGAGCATCCGGGCTCGTGCCCGCGGCTCCTCGTCGGTCACGCCGACGGGTGAGAGCCTGCGCTGCCCGCCGCGCTCGGTGGCAATGCCCCACTCGAACAAGCGCATCACGATGCATCTCCTCTAGTCAGGCGCGATCCGGTGCCGCTCTCATGCTGCCGATCATCGCGCCGGTCACGTCGCGTCGTTGCGCCGTAACTGTCGCGTCTCCGGCGTGGTTGTCTCATTGATGTCTCATGGGCGTCTTAGCGTTCCGCTAGCCTTACCGGGCAAGCGCTTGCGAGCGCGGAACGGGAGCGGCCGGTGACCAGGCAGCCAACGGTGTTAGCGGTGCTGCTGGAGGACAAGAGCCTGCAGAGGTACGGAAGTTTCCGCGTGGCCTACGAGAAAGCTGCTCGGTCCCTGGACCGGGAGCGCGGCGGCAGCGCGCCGAGCCGCGCCCAGTTCCACCGGTGGCTGACCGGGGACTTACGCGGCCTGCCGCACCCCGAACACTGCCGTGTCCTTGAGCACCTGCTGGCCGGCTACTCAGCAGCGCAGCTTTTCCGGCCCTGCTCGGACGGCATTCCGGCAGCCGCGGCGAGCACCGGCCCGGTGCCGCAAGTTGCCCGTGGCCTTCTGGCGCACGCAGGCATGGCTGACGTCGCGGCGGTCTTCGCCAGCCGCTCAGAGTTCGCTGCCAGCGCCGAGCTAGGCGGGCTGTTTGATGGCGCCAGCTGCATCCGGGCCGCCGGGCTGTCGCTGAACCTGATCTGCCAGCAGGTGCCGGACCAGCAGTTGCGGCGGCTACTGCGTGATGGCGCCCAGCTCACCTGCCTGTTCCTGGACCCCGGCGGCGAGGCCATCAAGGTCCGCGAACGGGAAGAGGAGCACCCGCCCGGGTACCTGGCCAGCTTCACCAGTCTTAACATCCAGGTCATGTCCCGGTTGCGAGAGCGCCTGCCCGAAGATGTACGCGACCGCCTGCGCCTTGCTGTCTACGACGAGACGATCCGGTTTAACATCGTCCTGGTCGACGACCGGGCGTGCGTCGTGCAGCCCTACCTCCCGAAGGCCCGCGGCATCGATTCCCCGACCTTGCTGATCCGCCGTAACGGCACCCGCAGCGGCCTGTACCCGATCTTCGAGCAGGTCTATGACGCGATGGCGGAACGGAGCAGGCAAATATGACGGTCGGCCCCGGGTCACTCCTGCCAGTTGCCTTCCAGGCCGCCGACATCGCCAGTGAGCTGATACGTACCCGGCGCCCTGCCTCGGTGACCGAGAAATCCGACCGTGACCTGGTGTCCGACGTCGACCTGGCGATCGAGCGTAAGGTCCGCGCCTACCTGGCGGAGGCCACCCCGGACACGGGGTTCCTCGGCGAGGAAGAAGGCCGGTCAGGTAACCCGGCCAGTGGCTGGCTATGGACCCTTGATCCCATCGACGGCACATCGAACTTCGCCCACGGCCTCCCGCTGTGCGCCGTCTCACTCGCGCTGCTGCACGATGGCCGCCCGGTCCTGGCTGTCATCGACGCCCCGTTGCTGAGCGAGCGCTATCACGCCGTCGAAGGGCACGGTGCCTACGCCGGCACCCGGCCGCTGACGGCCAGCACGACCACCCGCCTTCGCGACGCCGTGGTGGCGATCGGCGACTACGCCACCGGGCAGGAAGCCGACCGCAAGAACGAGCAGCGGCTGGCGGTGACCATCCAGCTCACCCCCCGGGTCCACCGCATCCGCATGCTCGGCACCGCCGCGATAGACCTGGCCTGGGTCGCCGACGGGCGCCTGGACGCCAGCGTCACCCTCGGCAACAAGCCCTGGGACACCGCCGCAGGCGTCCTGCTCGCCCGCGAAGCAGGCGCCACCGTCACCGACTCCGACGGTCATCCCCACGACCTGAACTCCGCCGCGACCATCGCCGCCGCACCCGCGCTCATCAGCCAGCTCACCGCCCTCATCCCAGGCCGCTGACCTCACCGCCGGTCCCCAGGACGCCCAGACGTGCGTGTCCCCCTTACACGGCATGGACAACATCCTCAGCAGCCCCGGCACCTCATCTCCGACTTCGAGGCCCGGTCTGCGACCTCACCGCGCCATGCCCCCCAACGCTGCCGAAAGGCTCTGCGCAGTCGTCCGCACCGAGACTGCCGGCCAGCCAGCGGCGATCGCCACGACCAGCGACCCCACAACTGCGTGGGCACCGGCAATCTGGTCGGCCGCCGTGACCGCCAGAGATGCGGGAAACGTCATGTCTTGCGCGCCGTGCAGGAACAGGGTCGGGATGCCAATTTCTGTGAGCGCGTTCTGCGCTTGCGCCACGCCCGCGTCCGGCAGGATTCCGGCCCGCCGTGGCCGCATCCATTCGGCGCCGAAGTGCACCTGGCTCAGCCGGTCTAAGTATGCCGGCAGCCGGTCTGCCCGCCATACATCGGCCGGGGCTCCGGCGATGGCTGCCGCGCGCACCAGCTGCGGGTCGTCCAGCTTGCTATCTGCCCAGACAGCCGACCTCGCGGCCGCCCGCGCCGCCCGCTCAGGCCGGTCGGCGTAGGCGTCATCCGGTACCGGATAGATGCTGCTGGACGCGATGATCAGCCGTCGGAATCGGACACGGAGTGCAATCGCGTGACCGTGGCCATTCTGCGCCCGATCGGCCGACTGAAGTTGCGGTTGCGGAGCGGCTTTCCCGTCGCGAGGTCCAGGAGAACCTTGTCGTTGCGGTAGCGAGGCTGGCCCGCCGCGAGGACCTGGTGCAGGCTGGCCTCTACCTCGGCGAGAACAAAGAGGACCTCGCGCCGCCCGGCGGCCTTTGCTAGACGGTTCGATGGGGCCGACGCGGTCAAGGATGGCCGTGAACTACTCGCGGGCAACTGGGGGGAGGAACGGCACGACAGCGGTGATGTCGTCTGCCGCGCCTGCGGTGTGCGGACTGATGATCTCCAAGAGGCGCAGCACGTCGCGGCGCTGCGCCTCGATCTGGTCGCCGTCCGGGCTACCGGTCACGGAGTCAGGCGCTGGCGCGCGAGCGGGGGAAGCCGCCCCGGGCCTTTTTGTGGGCGCTCGCATTGCCGTATCGCTGGCGGGCGGCCTCCCCGGAGGTGCCCAGCATCGTTCCTATGGCGGCCCACGTATGGCCGTCTGCGCGCGCCGCCTTCACCGCGGCGGCAAGCTCGCGCTCGCTGCCGGCAAGGCGGGAGAACGCGCTGGCAACATCCCGCAGCGCCGACGCGTCCTTCACGTCGCCAGGGGCCGGCTCGAAGTCCTCGAAACGCCGTGCTAGCTCGTCCGCGTGGGCGAGGATCTCCTCAGTGGATCGCGGCATCAGCGATCAGCCTCCTCCCGGGAGGTACTTGGCCCGGGCTTTGTCGGCATGAATGATGACGGGGCCAGGTTCGCCATCGACAACGCCGACTTCCACGAAGCTGCCGTCCCGGCGCGGCCCCGTGAACATCGTGAAGCCCTCGTCCAGCTCGGTGACGCGGAGCGGGTTGCGCAGGCGTGAAGCATGTCCTCGTCGGGGACGCCATGTTTCCGCGCGCTGCCTGCGATGACCGGGTCCACACGCAAGCAAGTTACCTTGTCGCGATCCTTTTTAGCAAGTTAACTTGGTAACGAAGGATCGCAGTCCCTCTAGAACATCCCCTGCCGCAGCCAAGCTGGGTGCGCTTAGCTGCGGCAGGCGGCTTCGGGCATGCGGGTGAGACGATCGGGGCTGGCCTGCTCCGGTCGATCCTGAGTCAGGCTGGCGTTGCCGTTGAGGAATTCCGTGCCGTCTCGTGACAGGATGAAGCTGATGCGCACGTACACGAGCGTGGTGGAGCCCGAGGATGGCGGCGGCTACTACGTTGCCGTCCCGGCGCTGCCTGGGTGCTTCACTCGCGGAAGCACCGTCGAGGAGTGCCGGGAGCGCGCCGTGGAGGCCATCGAGGTTCACATTGCCGGCCTGCGGGCCGATGGCGAACCCGTGCCCGAAGAGGTCGGGGCACCGCAGCTGGTGGCCGTTACCGTCGCGGCCTGACACAACCGAGCGCCGGACCCGTGCCGCGTCCGCGCAGGCAGCGAGCCACGCGAGTGACGCCGATACCCTGATTCACCGGGACTCCTTAAGGCGTGCGCCCTCTCGTAGCCCGCGGAGGATCGCGATGTCTTTCGCCTGCGCCTGCTCACCGCCGGGAGTCTCGACGATGAAGGGCACGCCGGCAGTCGCCGGGTGTCTGAGCAGGCAGCCGAACGCTGCAGTGCCGATCTGCCCGGCACCGATGTTCTCGTGCCGGTCCTTGCGTGATCCGCAGCGGTCCTTTGAGTCGTTGGCGTGAATGAGCCGGAGCCTGCCGCCGGCCACTGACTGCAGTTCGGACAGCATGCTCGTCACTCCGTCCGGCGGGCCGAGGTCGTGGCCGGCCGCGAAGACGTGACAGGTATCCAGGCAGACGTTCGCTCGCGGGTGCAGGTCCAGCGCGGCAAGGTAGTGCCCGAGCTCGGTCACAGCGGAGCACAGCATGTGTCCCTGCCCGGCCATCGGCTCGAGCAGCAGGTCGGGGCCATCGTCATGGATCTCGTCGAGCAGCGGCAGCAGGCACTCCCTGACCTGCCGGAGTGCCGCGGCCCGGTCACCGCCGACCGCGGACCCCGTGTGGACGACGACACCGCGAGCGCCGATCTGCGCGCCCCGGATGAGGGAATGCCGGAGTGAGCCGGCCGACAGATCCCGGATCCGCGGATCCGGTGAGCCGAGATTGATCAGGTAAGGGGCATGCACGAACACCGGGATCCCGGCCCGATCCGCCTGCTCGCGCAGGCCCGCGTCGTGCACGGCGTCCCCGGCCGGCAGCGCCCAGCCGCGCGGGTTGGAGACGAACACCTGGATTGCCTCGGCCCCGACCGCGACCGCGTACCGCAGGCCCCCGGCGGCCAGCCCGCCGGTCGACGGCACGTGCGCGCCAATGGGCCGCCGGACCATGGGGAGCGAGTTGTCCGGCACGGTCCAGCAGCCTAATACCCCAGCCCCAGATCGTGATCTTCGTGTCGGCGCCTCCGTGTGCGCGCCTCCGTGTACGCGGGCAAGCGGCGACCGCCATGGTGGCGGCCATGGCGGCGGTCACGAGGCCGGAGCGCTACATCCCGTTAAAGGCCGCCGAAGCCCACGAAGATCGTGATCGTGCTGCCTTTCGGCGCCTGGCCGTTCGGGCTGTAGTTGAACACGCGATGGCCGGGACCCACGGTGTTGACGTTCACCTGGAATCCACTCGCCTGCAGGATGCCGATGGCACGCTGCACAAACTGTCCGTCCACATTCGGAATATTGACCATCGGCGGCCCGGCAGAGACCCGGATGGTCACGACCTCGCCGGGGGTGATCGGAGTTCCAGGTCGCGGCGACTGGCCGGTGATCGTCCCGGCGGCCTGATTGCTTTTTGCGTCCTGCTCCGGGTTCAGCTGGAACCCCTCCTGCTGCGCCTGCGATTGGGCGGCGGACTGCTGCTGGCCGACCAGGTTCGGCAGCGGCGTGCCCGCGCTCTCCACGATCGCCACTGGCCTCGGCTGCGGCCAGGAGAGCCCGGCGATGGGATTGGTGCTGATCACGACGCCAAGCGGAATCGTGGTAGAAGCCGCGCTCGTCACCCTGCCGGGAGTCAGGCCTGCTCGGCTGAGGGCTGCCTCGGCGTCGGCGAGCTTCAGGCCGGTCACCGACGGGACCTGGATCAGGGTCGGCCCGAGCGACGGGATGAGCGTGATGACACTGCCGCGATGGGCGCGCGATCCGATTGCCGGATCAGTGCGGATGACGTCCCCGCGGGGGACGGCGTTGTCATGCACGCCATGGCCGGTATTCACCTTGAAGCCGAGATTCCGCAGCTCGGTCTTAGCGGTAGCCTTCGTCAGCCTGCCCACCTGGGGGACCGCCACGTACTGGCCGTCGACAACCCACCAGGTCACCAGGCCCATGATCAGGATGACGGCAAACGCGAGAGCCAGATAGACAAGCCGGCGGCTGAACAGCCAGCGTTGCAGGCGCGGCTCCCGGCGGCCGTAGCCCGGCGGCCCGTGCACCCGGCCGCTGATCGGCTCGTCTCCGTGGCCGCTGGTCAGTCCCGCGCCCGGCACGATGAGCGTGTGGTTCATGCCGTCGTACGGATCGGCCAGTTGTCCCGCGGTCACCGCGGGCAGGATCTCGACTGCCCTGCCGCGCCCTGATTTCCCGTGCCGCGGTTCGCCGCGGCCAGCCGAGCCGCCTTGCGATGAGGACGCGCCCGGCATCGCCGACGCGCCCGGTAGCGACGATGCGCTCGGCCAGGACAATGCGCCGGGCGGGGACGATGTGTCCGGCCAGGACGATGCGTCCGGCGGGGACGATGCGTCCGGCCACGACGACGCGCCGGGCAGAGACGCGCCGCTTGGCCAGGACGACGCGTCGGGCGGGGACGATGCGTCCGGCCAGGACGACGCGCCGGGTACCACCGGGGCGGCCGCTCCCAGAGCCCCGGCCGTGGCCGCGGGAGCGGGGCCTGCGCTCGTGCCCGGCAACGGCTGGCCGGGTGCCGGCTGGCCGGCCGCGAACCGCGGCTCGTACTCGCCGCCCGGGCCGGCGGCCTGGCCCGCGGGGTCCACTGCGGCGATCGGCAGCCCGCGGCGCACATCGGTGACGGCATGCAGGAACTGGCCGGCGTCAGCGGGGCGCAGCTCGGGGTCCCGGCTGGTGGCCAGCGCCACTAGCGCGTCGAGGGCCGGGGGCAGTCCCGGCGTGATGCTCGACGGCGCCGGGACTACTTCGTTGACGTGCTTGTAGGCGACCTCGAGGGCCGACTCGCCCCGGTGCGGCTGCACTCCCGTGAGCAGCTCGAACAGCATCACGCCAACCGCGTACACATCGGTCCGCGTGTCGGAGGCGCTCTGCGATACCTGCTCGGGCGCCAGGTAGGCCGCGGTACCGATGATCATGCCGGTCTTGGTGCGGCTGGCCCTGGCGGCGGCCCTGGCCAGCCCGAAATCGGCGACCTTTACCGCGTGACTGGCCGCAATCAGCACGTTCTCCGGCTTGACATCGCGGTGCACGATGCCCGCCTGGTGAGCGGCTGACAGCCCGGTAAGGACGCCCTCGATGATGTCCAGCGACTCGCGCGGGCTGAGCCTGCCGCGGTCGGTCAGCAGCTCGCGCAGCGTCCGGCCTGCCACGTACTCCATCGCGAGGAAGAGGATCTCGCCGTCGGCGCCCTGGTCGTAGACGGCGACCACGTTCGGGCTGGACAGCCTGGCCACTGACCTGGCCTCATCGATGAACCGCCGAACGAAGTCAGCGTCATTGGCCAGCTCCGGGTGCGCGACCTTGAGCGCCACCGTGCGTTCTAGCCGCGTGTCGGTACCGATGTAGACGGTGGCCATCCCGCCGCGCGCGATCCGGGAGTCCACCCGGTAGCGTCCGTCGAGCAACTGCCCGATCGGCAGGCGCGCCAGGGTCGTATCCATCGTGTCGAGTGTATTGGTGCTATCTCGTCCCCGCCCAGCTAACGGCGGTCCTGGTCATCCGCTGAGCTGCGGTGACGAGGCGGTTGCGTACCGTCGCCGCGGCACCCGCCCGGCCAGGAAGGCGAGCCGCCCGGCGGTGACCGCCGCGCGCATCGCCTCGGCCATCAGCTCGGGATCGCGAGCCCTGGTCACCGACGTCGCCAGCAGCACCCCGGCGCAGCCCAGCTCCATCGCGATCGCCGCGTCACTGGCCGTCCCGATGCCGGCGTCGAGGATCACCGGGACGCCGGCCGCCTCGACGATCAGCTCGATATTGTGCGGGTTCCTGATCCCGAGCCCGGACCCGATCGGCGCGCCGAGCGGCATCACCGCCGCGCAGCCCGCCTGCTCGAGCCGCCGTGCGAGCACCGGGTCGTCACTGGTGTACGGCAGCACCGTGAATCCGTCCGCGACGAGCAGGTCAGCCGCGTCGAGCAGCTCCACGGGATCGGGCAGCAGCGTGCGCTCGTCCGCGATCACCTCGAGCTTCACCCAGTCCGTTTCCAGTGCCTCCCTGGCCAGCCGCGCGGTGCGCACTGCCTCGGCGGCGGTGAAGCAGCCGGCCGTGTTCGGCAGCACGCGGATGCCGCGTGCCACCAGGACATCGAGCACTGACCCCGTCCCGGCGGGATCGACCCTGCGCATCGCGACCGTGGTCAGCTCCGTGCCGGATGCCGCGAGCGCCCGGTCGAGCACGTCCAGGCTGGGCGCGCCGCCGGTGCCCATGATCAGGCGCGAGCCCATCGCCTCGCCGGCGATCACGAACGGGTCATCCATGCTCAGCCTCCCTGCACTGCGGTGATCACTTCGACGAGGTCGCCCGCTTCCACCGGGGTCGTCTCCCAGCAGGCCCTGCGGACCACCTCGCCGTTGACCGCCGCGGCGACCCCGCTGGCCGATGCCGTTACCAGCCGGACAGCATCACCGACGCTGGCCGCGGCCGCCAGCTCGCGTGCCGTGCCGTTAATGATCACTTCCATAGCCGGGCGCCTTCGTCCGCCGCATCCAGCTGATCTGCCGGTGGTGGCTGGCTGTCCCCGGGCTGCGCGGCCGCGGCCGGCCCGGCTGGCCTGCGCGATGGTCCGGCTGGCCTGGGTCCGGCTGGCCTGGGTCCGGCTGGCCTGGCGAAGCGCTGCGGGGTGAAGGGAGCGGCCAGGCCCGGCAGCCGCTGCGTGGTCAGGTAATCGGTGATGACGTCGGCCGTCACCGGGGCCAGCAGCACTCCGGCGCGGAAGTGACCGGTGGCGAGCACCAGCCCGGGCAGCGCGGACGGGCCGAGCACTGGCGCGTTGTCCGGAGTGCCCGGCCGCAGGCCCGCTACGGCCTCGGTGAGCTCGAGTTCGGTGATCCCTGGCACGATCGTCCGGGCATCCCGGAGCAGCTCCCAGACGCCGCCGGCGGTGACCCGGGTGTCTGCGCCCAGTTCCTCCTGGGTGGCGCCGATGACAAGCTCGCCGCTGTCCCTGGGGACAAGATAGACCGAGGAGCCGCGGACTATTCCGCGCACTGATCTGGCGAGCAGGCCGGGGGGGCTGTCCTGGCCGCCGATACTGGCCTCGCCCGCAGCGGTCTCACCCGCGGCGGTCTCGCCCGCGCCGCGCCTGCCTGGGGCGGGTCCGCGCGGAACCGACCTGAGCCGCAGGATCTGGCCCTTGACTGGCCGCACCGGCGGCACTGCCCCGGCTGGCAATCCCGCGATCGATGCCGAGTTCCAGCCAGCGGCGAGGACTACCCAGCGGGCCAGGATCGGGGTCCCGTCACCGAGCAGCGCGCCGGCGGCCCGGCCGCCGGCGCTGAGAATCTCCGCGGCAGGCTGCCGGATGATGTCTGCCCCTGCCATGGCCGCGGCCGCCAGCAGTGCCCTGGTCAGCAGCCTTGGATCAACGGACGCGTCATCCGCGGCCAGCAACCCGCCGCGGATGGACGGGTCGAGCATGGGCTCCTCGCGGCGGCATTCGCGGGCGGTGAGGCGGTGCGCTGGCATCCCGAAGGCCTGCTGCAACGCCTGGTACTCGCCGAGGATTGCCAGGTCGTCAGTGTCATAGGCAACCTGCAGCGTGCCGGTCTGGCGGTATCCGGTCGGCTCGCCGGTGAGTTCTGCGAGCTCGGCAGCGAACGCCGGATAGCGGCGCTGCGACTCCCGGCCGAGGCGGAACAGGGCCTTCTCGGCATACGCGGCCTCCGAGATGGGCGTGATCATCCCGGCCGCGGCGCGGGACGCGCCGCCGCCGGGCTCCGGATCGGCGACGGTCACCCGCATCCCCCGCTGGGCGGCGCGCCAGGCAATGCTCAGGCCGATCACCCCGCCGCCGATGACCAGCACGCCGTTGCTGGCTGAGGTGCTCATTCCGCTCCCTTCGCCGGCATGACCCGGATCAGGTTCCTGCGGTCGGCGGCTTCCAGCCGCCCTCTCAGTCCGGTCAGTACCGGACTCCCGCGCGCTGGTCCTAGCCTAGGTGATCGTGCGGATTGAGCGAGTCGTGATAGCCGGAGCCGGGCTGGCGGGCCTGCGCACGCTGGAGGAACTGCGGGCCAGGGGTTACCAGGGCGCAGTCACGCTGATCGGCACCGAGGCCCGGCCGCCGTATGATCGTCCGCCGCTGTCCAAGGGCGTGCTTGCCGGGGCGGTGGATGACACGACGCTGCGGCACGACCTCTCGGCGCTCGGCGCTGACCTGCGGCTTGGCGAGGCTGCGACCGGCCTTGCCGACGGCGTGCTGCGCACCGGGCGGGGCGAGTACGCCTTCGACCGCCTGGTGCTGGCGACCGGTGCCGCGCCCGTGCAGCTGCCCGGTCCCGGCCCGCAGCGCATGCTGCGGACTCTGGATGACGCCCTGAGCCTGCGCGCAGTGCTGAAGCCTGGCCTGCGGCTCGCCATCGTAGGGGCGGGCTGGATCGGCGCCGAGCTCGCCACCGCGGCAGCGGCGAGGGGCTGCCTGGTCACCGTGGTGGAGGCCGGGCCGGCGCCGCTGGCAGCGGCGATCGGCGCCGAGGCCGGCGCGAAGACGTCACGCTGGTATGCGGCGGCAGGGGTGGACCTGCGGACCGGGGTGCACGTGGCCTCAGTGCAGCCCGGCGGGCTGGCCCTGGCCGGCGGCGAATGGCTGGCCGCCGACGAGATTGTGACGGCGATCGGGGTCAGGCCGCAGGTGAGCTGGCTGGCCGGCTCGGACGTAGCGCTGGACAACGGCGTAAGAACTGATGAACAGCTGCGCGCCTCGGTGCCGGGCGTCTTCGCCGCCGGCGACTGCGCCGCGTTCTGGTCGCTGCGGTACCGGCGGCTGCTGCGTTTCGAGCACTGGGACGTCGCGCTGCGCGCCCCCGAGGTGCTGGCGGCCAACCTGCTGGGCGGCAGCGAGAACTACGATCCGGTGCCGTATTTCTGGTCGGAGCAATTCGGCCGGATGGTGCAGTACGCCGGGTACCACGGCGGGGCGGACCAGCTGATCTGGCGGGGTGACACCGGCGGGGAGCGGTTCGCCGCATGCTGGCTGGCCGCAGGCAAGCTAGTGGCCCTGCTGACGGTCGCGCTGCCCAGGGACCTCCAGCAGGGCCGCCGCCTGATCGCCTCCGGGCAGCCGGTCGACGCTGCCGGGATCGCCGATCCGGCCGTGCCGGTGCGGGATGCCGTGCTCCGCTGACCGGGCCGCCTGATCCAGGGCCGTCGGGGCGCCCGATCCCGGTGCCGGCGCACGGGCAGCTGCCCTGGTGCGCCTGAATCCGATCTGATCGGCGTTGCCCGTGTTTGGACTGAGCACTGGTGTGGGAAGTTTGGAGATGTGGCGCAGATAGACCCCCTAGCCGACAGCATGATCGGCAATTGGCTCACCCTTCCCGAAGCTGCTGACCGGCTCGGCTTGTCCGTTAGCCGGGTCAGGCAACTGCTCCGCGACCGCAAGCTGCTCGCGGTGCGGCGCCCGGACGGCAGACTCTGCGTGCCCGCGGCACTCCTGGATGGCGATCAGGTCATCCGGGGCCTGCACGGCACGCTTACCTTGCTCTTCGACTGCGGGTTCGACGAAGCGGATGCGCTGCTCTGGCTGTTCACGGCCGACGAGTCGCTGCCGGGCACGCCGATCCAGGCAATCAGCGAGAATCGCCGCACCGAGGTGAACCGCAGGGCGCAGGCGCTCGCGTTCTGAGCGCCGCGGGCATGGCCGGCGACCCGCGGGCCAGGCTGGCCGCCGCCCGGTTGTACCTGTGCACCGACGCGCGGCAGCGGCAGGGAGACCTGGCAGACTTCCTCGACGCCGTTCTCGGGGCCGGGGTAGACGTCGTTCAGCTGCGGCAGAAGGGCCTTGAGGCCGCGCACGAGATGGCGTTCCTTGCGGCGTTCCGCCGGGCCTGCGACCGGCATGGCGCGCTGCTCGCCGTGAACGACCGGGCGGACATCGCCCGCGCGGTCGGTGCCGACGTGCTGCATGTCGGCCAGGACGACCTGCCGGTCGCGGTAGCGCGGCAGATCGTCGGGCCGGGGATGCTGCTCGGGCTGTCCGCGCACTCGGAGGATCAGGCAGCCGCGGCCGCCGCGGCGGCCGTCGACTACTTCTGCACCGGGCCGGTCTGGCCGACCCCTACCAAGCCGGGCCGCCCGGCCCCCGGGCTCGGCCTGGTCAGGTACGCGGCCGCGCTCGCCGCGCCGGTGCCCTGGTTCGCCATCGGCGGGATCAGCGCGGACAACATCGGCGAGGTGCTTGACGCGGGAGCACGCCGCGTCGTCGTGGTGCGGGCGATCACGGAGGCCGCCGATCCCGCGGCGGCGACCGCCGCGCTCGCCGCCAGGATCCGCGCGGCAAGCCAGTAACCGCGAGGCTGGCGGGGCGGCGGGCCGGGCTGCCAACGTGGTGAATCCGGTGTTTGACCACCTGTGATGGTGATCGCTCCCGGGATTCACCACGTTGGGCCGGAGGCACAGCCGGAGGCCGGCGGGGCGGCGGGGCTGAGGGCTGGGGCTGGCGGGGCGGTTGGGACTGGCGGTGGGTCAGTCGGGGCGGTCGGTGGCAGTTCTCGCCAGCTCGGCCAGGGCAGTCTTGGCCTCGTCGGTAAACGGCGCATCCGCCAGGGCGGTGAGCGCCTCGCGGACGCTGTCGCGGATCATCTGCTCGCATTCCGCCAGCGCGCCGGTCTCGGTGAGAACGCCGCGGACCTCGGCGGCGGCCGCCTCGTGGAGCCGCGGATCACCGAGATGGCGGCTCAGGACGCTGGCCTGCGCGGCATCTGCCCGGTCGCTGGCGATGGCCACCAGGACGGTCCGCTTCCCCTCGCGCAGATCGCCGGTGACCGGTTTCCCCGTCTCGGCCGGGTCGCCGAACACGCCGAGCACGTCGTCGCGGAGCTGGAACGCCACGCCGAGCGGGATCCCGTATGCGGTGCAGGCGGCAGCCACCAGATGCCCCGTTCTGGCCGTGCTGCCCGTTGCTCCGCTGGCAGGTCCGGCCGGTACCGGGGCCAGCGCCGCGCCCAGCAGCAGCGGCCGCTCGACGGTGTACTTCGCCGACTTATATCTGATGACCTTGAGCGCGCTGGCCACGGAGCCCGGGCCGGCGGCCTGCCCGAGCAGGTCCAGGTACTGCCCGGCGATCATCTCGGTGCGCATCGCGTCGAGCACGGGCTGACCGCGCCGCAGCGCCGCCGCGGGCAGCCCGCTGGCCCGCAGCAGCTCGCCGGCCCAGCCGAGCAGCAGATCGCCGAGCAGGATGGCCGCGCCGGTGCCGAACGAGTCAGCGGAGCCACGCCAGCCGCCGGCGGCATGATCCGCCGCGAACCTGCGATGCACGGCAGGCTGGCCCCGGCGGGTCTCGCTGCCGTCGATCAGGTCGTCGTGCACGAGCGCGCTCGCGTGCAGCAGCTCGAGCGCGGCCGCGGCGGTCAGGATGCGCCCGTCGTCAGGCGGGCCGGCGCCGCCCGCTGCGCGCCAGCCCCAGTAGCAGAACGCGGGCCGCAGCCGCTTGCCCCCGGCCAGCAGATCGCTGATCGCGTCGAGCCCGGGCACCAGGTCCTCGTCGATGCCGGCTAGCACCGCCCGCTGCCGGCCGAGGAAGCCGGCGAGCGCGCGTCCGACCTGTTCCCGTACCTGGTCTAGGGCCGCTGGGCTGCTCGTCACTCCCGCGAGGGTATCCGCGCGCGTCCGGTCTTCGGTTACTCGGCGTCGCCGCCCAGCGACTAACCTGGGACGATGCTGCAGCCCTGGCCGCATCGCGCGCCTGCCATTCGCGACCTGCTGGCGGCCGGCGACAGGTCCTTCTCGTTCGAGTTCATGCCGCCGAAGACGGCCGCGGAGGAGCAGAAGCTCTGGCTCGCGGTCCGTCAGCTTGAGCCGCTGCAGCCGACGTTCGTGTCCGTCACCTACGGGGCCGGCGGCTCGACCCGGGACCGGACGATCCGGGTGACCGGCCGGATCGCGGCGGAAACGACGCTCACCCCGGTCGGGCACTTCACCGCCGTCAACCACTCGGTCGCCGAGCTGCGGCACGTCATCGGCTCCTACGCGGCGGTGGGCGTGCGCAACGTGCTCGCACTCCGCGGTGACCCGCCCGGGGCGCCGGACGGGGAGTGGGTGCCGCATCCGGACGGGCTGCGCTACGCCGAGGAACTGGTCCGGCTGATCAAGGCATCCGGTGACTTCTGCGTCGGGGTGGCGGCATTCCCCGAGGGCCATCCCCGGCGGGTGAGCATGGAGTCCGACATCGCCAACTTCATCCGCAAGTGCCGGGCCGGAGCCGACTTCGCGATCACCCAGATGTTCTTCTACCCGGACGACTACCTGCGGATGCGCGACAGGGTCGCCGCGCTCGGCTGCGACGTGCCGATCATCGCCGGGATCATGCCGATCATCAGCGTGGCGGGGATCGAGCGGGCGGCGCTGCTGTCCGGTGCCAGGTTCCCGCCGGAGCTTGCGGAGCGGCTGCACTCCAGGGCCGGTGACAAGGCGGCGGTGCGGGAGATCGGCGTGGACTATGCGACCGGCATGTCCGAGCGGCTGATCGCCGAGGGCGCGCCCGGGCTGCATTTCTACACGCTCAACGGGTCACGGGCGACCCGCGAGATCTATCAGCGGCTCGGCCTCGGCGGGCCGGGCGCCCTGTCCCGCAGCGGCAGCGGCGCGCCCATGACCACGTAGGGCGGGCCGTTGCCGGGGAAGCTGAAGCCGGTCAGCAGGTCGGTGAATCCCAGGCTGCCGTAGAGCTGCCGGGCGGGCGACGCCGCGTCCAGCGTGGAGAGCACGGCCGTCCGGTACGGGCATCCCGCGGTGAGGCTGAGCAGCATGGCCCGGCCGATGCCCTGGTGCTGATATTCCGGGCGCACGTGCACCTCGGCGATCTCGAAGGCGTCGGCCAGCCAGGCGGCCGCGGCGCGGTCTCCGGCCGCAGCCGTGATGCCCGACCTGACCACGTCGTGCCACCACTGCCCGCCGGCACCGCGGAAGCCGTAGGCGAACGCAACGACCTGGCTATCCGGGCCGCTGCCATCTCCGCTGTCCTCTCCGCTAGCGGCTCCGCCCTCTGCGCTAGCGGCTCCGCCCTCTGCGCTGGCTCTGGCGCCGGCCTGGGCATCGCCCCTGGCCACGGTCACCGCCCGGAAGGCCGAGTAGCCCGCATGCCGTTCCATGATCGAGCGGCGTCCTTGCAGCTGCTGCGGCGGAGGGCGCATCGCGAGGCCGTAGACCGCGATCAGCGCATCGAGCCCGGCCAGGAACCCGGCCTGGCTCAGCACCCGCGGCGCGGCTCCGTTGCTCACGGCGGCAAGCGTATGCCACCCGGTACGGGCTGCGGGCAGCCGTTTTGTCGTACCCGCCTTGTAACTTCGAACGCAGGTACAAAGAGGTGGACGCAGACGCGAATTTGTGTTCGAATAAATCTGAGCGAAGCCGCCCGGCAGCCCTGCCCCTCCGAGGGCCAGGCCGGGAGGCCTGCCGGGCGGAGCGCCGGGAAGCGCCTCGCCCGGCCAGGCTCGAAGGCGATGGGAGGAACGGTCATGAACTCGGTCGCGCAGGTGCGCCCTGACAAGCCACGATGCAGGGTAGCGCCGTCGGCGCTGGCGATGCTCGCCGCTGCCAGGCAGGGACTGGCGGGCGCCGAGGACGAGCGTTCAGCTGGCGGCCGCTACGTTGCCGCGCATCTGGCGGCGCTCCGGGCGGCCGCGGCGGTCGTTGCCGCGAGGGCCGAGCCGGCCCCGTCGGCCCGGCGGAAGAGGCCCCGGAGCGTCTGGGAGCTCCTGCCGCGCGTGGAGCCCGCGCTGTCCGAATGGGCCGCGTTCTTCGCGGCCGGCGCAGGCAAGCGCGCCGCGGCGGAGGCGGGGCTGCCGCGCGCCGTCTCCCTGCGCGAGGCTGACGACCTGCTGCGCGACGCGGAGACGTTCCTTTCGCTAGCCGAGAGCGCCCTCGGGGTTCCCGGCCAGACGCCGCTGCCGCTCCGGACGGCTGGCTAGGCCAGCCGGAGCGGCAAGGGCGCTGCGGCAGCTCAGAAGGTGTCGATGGCTCCCCGGGCCTCAGCGTCCAGGATGCCCCAGCTGATCAGTTCCTCGGTCAGGTCTGCCGGTGACTTGTCGTAGATGACCGCAAGCGAGCGCAGATCCTCCTGGCGAATAGACAGCACCCTGCCGTTGTAGTCCCCGCGCTGGCTCTGGATCGTGGCGACGTACCTGGCAAGGGGGCCTGCCTTGTCCTTCGGCAGCTGGTTCATCCGCTCAAGATCGATCACGAGCTTGGGGGAGGGCGCGAGAAGGGCGGGCAGCACGTCGCCGGGCAGCAGCTCCGAGACGGGAACTCCGTAGAACTCGGCAAGTTCGGCAAGTTTCTGCACCGTGACCGAGCGGTCGCCGCGCTCGTAGGAGCCTACGACGACGGCCTTCCACCGGCCACGCGACTTCTCTTCGACTCCGTGCAGAGAGAGGCCCTGCTGGGTGCGGATGGCGCGCAGTCGCGCGCCCAGGGTTTTGGCGTACTCAGATGGCATTTCGTCGGCCCCCAGGCCAGCTTGTCTGATCGGTGAGATGGTTACGCTCAGTGACGGTAGGCCCGCGAGGGCGACAAGGTCAAGCCGAATGGCAAAAAGCGGTCGAACTTACCCCCGATGCCCCATCTCAATCGGCTGGTTCCTGTCATGCGCGCCAGCCCCGGGAAGTCCGGCCAGCCCTGGCCTGGCAGCGTTACGCGCAGGTCGCGGGGGGTCTTCCGCTGGTTATCAAGCCAGTCGGAAGAGTGACATGATGTGATATAAATCACGTAACTACCGCCAGGTACCCCAGCCTGGCATGGCTGGTCACGCACTTGCGGCCCGGCTGAGGGGGCCGGTCCGCAAAAGCCGGGGTTACCGTCCGCCGTAGCCGGCGGCGCCCGTCCGCCGGAGATCTGGCGTGCGCTGCGTGTCCGCCGATGTCGGCTCGGTCCTGACTGTTACGGTAGTGCGGTCAGACGTCCTTTAAGGCCCGTCCAGAGAGGCGGGAAAGGAGGTCCAAGAATCATGCACGCAGCTCATCAGGAAGACCGCGATCCCGGCTCAGGCGACGGCGCGCCCGGCAGCGCCCGCGCCGGGAGCTACCAGGCCGGGAGTCCCAGTGCCGGAAGCCGCGAGGCCAAGGGCTCCGGGGCGGAAGGATCCAGGGCGGCGGGCCGTACGGTCTTCGAGCCTGCCGAGATCGGGCGGGCGGTCACCAGGATCGCGCACGAGATTCTCGAGCGGACCAACGGCGCCGGCGATGTCGTCCTGCTCGGCATCCCGACCCGCGGCGTCCCGCTCGCGCACCGGCTTGCCGGGCGCATCGAGGAGGTCGAGGGCCATCCCGTCCCGGCAGGATCACTGGACATCACCATGTACCGGGACGACCTGCGGCTCCGGCCGGCCAGGGCGCTCGGCCACACCGCGGTGCCCGCGTCGGGCATCGACGGCAAGATCGTGGTACTGGTCGACGACGTGCTCTACTCGGGTCGCACCGTGCGGGCTGCGCTCGACGCTCTCGGCGACATCGGGCGTCCGCGCGCCGTGCAGCTTGCCGTTCTTGTCGACCGCGGGCACAGGGAGCTTCCGATCCGTCCTGACTACGTGGGCAAGAACCTGCCCACCTCCCAGCGCCAGATCATCCGGGTGCTGCTCACCGAGGTGGACGGCGAGGATGCAGTGCTGCTGAGTGACAGTTCCGGCGCGCCCGGCGGCGACAGGGCGGGCCGGTGAACCGTCACCTGATTTCCGCCGGAGACCTGACCAGGGCCGATGCCCTGCTCATTCTCGATACGGCCGATGAACTGGCCCAGACCGCCACCCGGCCGATCAAGAAGCTGCCCACCCTGCGCGGCCGGACGGTTGTCAATCTGTTCTTCGAGGACTCGACCCGGACGAGGATCTCCTTCGAGGCGGCCGCCAAGCGGCTGTCGGCCGACGTGATCAACTTCTCCGCCAAGGGGTCCAGCGTGGCGAAGGGGGAGAGCCTCAAGGACACCGCGCTGACGCTCGAGGCGATGGGCGCTGACGCGGTGGTGATCAGGCACGGCGCGTCAGGAGCCCCGCACCGGCTGGCCGGCTGGGTCAGGGGCAGCGTCGTCAACGCGGGCGACGGCAGCCACGAGCATCCCACTCAGGCGCTGCTTGACGCGTTCACCATGCGCCGCCGGCTCGGCAGGCTGGACGGGCTCCGGGTAACCATCGTGGGCGATATCCTGCACAGCCGCGTGGCCAGGTCAAACGTCCTGCTGCTGAGCACGCTGGGCGCCGAGGTGACGCTGGTCGGGCCGCCGACGCTCATCCCGGTGGCGGTCGGCGCATGGCCCTGCTCGGTCAGCTATGACCTCGACGCGGCGCTGCCCAAGAGCGACGTCGTGATGATGCTGCGGGTGCAGCAGGAGCGGATGAACGCGGCGTACTTCCCCAGCGTGCGGGAGTACAGCCGCCGCTATGGCCTGGACGGCACCCGGATGGCGATGCTTCCCGGGCATGCCGTGGTCATGCACCCGGGCCCGATGAATCGCGGTGTCGAAATCGCCGCCGACGTCGCGGATTCGGCTAGGTCGACGATTGTGGAACAGGTCGCCAACGGGGTCAGCGTGCGCATGGCGGTGCTGTACCTGCTGTTGGGCGGGTCGGAGGCGCGGTCATGACCGGAACGGGGAGCGGCAGGATAGACCCGGGGATCCCGCCCGGCCCGGGAACCTGGCTGATCAGGGGCGCGCGGCCGCTGGGCGGTGATCCGGCCGACATTCTCATCACGGACGGGCTGTTCGCCGAGTTCGGCACCGGCACCGGCACCGGGGGAGGCACGGGCTCTGGCGGAGGCACGGGCTCTGGCTCGGGGGGAGGCACGGGCTCCGGGACGAGCCTGCCCGCCGGGCGCGGGAACGTCATCGACGCGGACGGCCTGATCGCGCTGCCCGGCCTGGTAGACCTCCACGCGCATCTGCGGGAGCCGGGCAGGGAAGACGCGGAGACCGTCGCCAGCGGCACGGCGGCCGCGGCGCTGGGCGGGTTCACCGCGGTGCACGCGATGGCCAACACCGAGCCGGTAGCCGATACCGCCGGGGTGGTCGAGCAAATCTGGCGGCTTGGCAGGCAGGCCGGCCGGTGTGACGTGCAGCCGGTCGGCGCGGTCACTGCCGGGCTCGCCGGGAGCCGGCTGGCCGAGCTCGGCGCGATGGCAGACTCGGCGGCCCGCGTCAGGGTGTTCTCCGACGACGGGCGGTGCGTGTCCGACGCCGTCCTGATGCGCCGGGCGCTGGAGTACGTCAAGGCGTTCGGCGGGGTCATCGCCCAGCACGCGCAGGAACCCCGGCTTACCGAGGGCGCGCAGATGAACGAGGGCGAGGTATCCGGCATCCTCGGCCTCACCGGCTGGCCGGCCGTGGCCGAGGAGGCGGTGATCGCCCGCGACTGCCTGCTCGCGGCGCACGTCGGGTCGGCGCTGCATGTCTGCCACGTCTCCACGGCCGGCTCCGTGGAGATCATCCGCTGGGCGAAGTCGAAGGGATGGCAGGTCACGGCCGAGGTAACGCCGCACCATCTGCTGCTCACCGACGAGCTTGCCGCCGGCTACGACCCGGTGTTCAAGGTCAATCCGCCGCTGCGCACCGCCGCTGACGTCGCGGCCCTGCGGGCGGGCCTCGCGGACGGCACGATCGACTGCGTGGCCACCGATCACGCGCCGCACGCGGTGGAGGACAAGGAAACCGAGTGGGGGGCGGCGGCGTTCGGCATGACCGGGCTCGAGACGGCGCTGCGGGTGGTGCACGAGGCCATGGTCGGCACCGGCCTGCTCGACTGGGCAGCCGTCGCCGACCGGATGTCGGCCCGCCCGGCGGCGATCGGCCGGCTGCCCGCGCACGGGCGCCGGCTCGCAGCCGGCTCCCCGGCGAACCTGGTCCTGTACGACCCGGCGGGCCGGGAGGTAGTGGACCCGGCGGCGCATGCGTCCAAGGGGCGCAACAGCCCGTTCGCCGGGATGGCGCTGCCCGGCCGCGTGGTGGCCACGTTCCTGCGCGGCAGCCCGACGGTGCTCGACGGGAAGCTGGCGCGATGACACCCACAGCCATCCGGCCGGCGATGCTGATTCTCGAGGACGGCCTGACCTTCCGCGGCACGGCCTACGGCGCCGCCGGGGAGACCTTCGGCGAGATGGTCTTCAACACCGGTATGACCGGCTACCAGGAGACGCTGACCGATCCCTCCTATTGCCGGCAGATCGTGGCGATGACCGCGCCGCACATCGGCAATACCGGCGTCAATGACGAGGATCCCGAGTCCGGGCGGATCTGGGTCAGCGGCTACGTGATCAGGGAGCCTGCCAGGATCGCGTCGAGCTGGCGGTCGGTGCGGACCCTGGAGGAGGAACTCCGCGCCCGCGGCGTGACCGGGATCGCGATCACCGGCACCCGGGCACTTACCCGGCACCTGCGGGAACGCGGCGCGATGCGGGCTGCCATCAGCACCCAGGAGCCCAATGCGGCTCAGCTGCTTGAGCGCGTCCTGGCGAGCCCGCCGATGGCCGGCGCGGACCTCGCCCGCGAGGTCTCGACGCCGCATGCCTACATCATCAACCCGCCCCCCGGCACGGCGACCAGGCTCGTAGTGGCAGCCGTCGACCTCGGCATCAAGGCCGCCACCCCCCGGCACCTGGCGCGGCTCGGCTGCCGGGTGCACGTGCTGCCGGCCACGAGCACGGCCGCGGAGATCCTGGCCATCAGCCCGGACGGGGCGTTCTTCTCGAACGGGCCCGGCGATCCGGCGGCGGCCGGCTACGCCGTCGAGGCAATGCGCGGCGTGCTGGAGGCCGGCCTTCCCGTCTTCGGCATCTGCCTGGGCAGCCAGGTCCTCGGCCGGGCACTCGGGCTTGGCACCTACAAGCTGCGATTCGGCCACCGGGGCGTGAACCAGCCGGTCAAGGACCTGCGGACCGGGCGGGTGCAGATCACCAGCCACAACCACGGGTTCGCGGTGGCGATGCCCGGGCAGCCGCCGGAGCCCGCGGCGGCGGCGGCCGGGGATGCTGGCGCCGGGCGGGACGGCCCGGCGGCCGGCCGGGGCACGGCCGGCGGCAGGAGCCTGCCGGGGCTGCCTGGCGGCTTCGCCGAGCCTGCGCCGTTCGAGACTGCGTACGGCCCGGCGGTGATCAGCCATGTCAACCTCAACGACGGCGTCGTCGAGGGACTGCGCCTGCTCAGCGCGCCCGCCTTCAGCGCCCAGTACCACCCGGAGGCGGCGCCGGGCCCGCACGACGCGGCCGGCCTGTTCGGCGAGTTCTGCGATCTGATGGAGCGTGCCCGGTGACGGCGCGTGGTCCCCGGGTCCCGATGGCAACCGGGAGGCTGCATCATGCCGCGTCGCGCTGACCTGAACTCGGTCCTCGTCATCGGGTCCGGCCCGATCATCATCGGCCAGGCCTGCGAATTCGACTACTCCGGCACCCAGGCATGCCGGGTGCTGCGGGAGGAGGGCCTGCGGGTCAGCCTGGTCAACTCCAACCCGGCGACGATCATGACGGATCCCGAGTTCGCCGACGCCACCTACGTCGAGCCGATCACGCTGGACGTGCTGGAGAAGGTGATCGACAGGGAGCGCCCCGACGCCATCCTGCCCACGCTCGGCGGCCAGACCGCGCTGAACGCAGCCGTCGAGCTGCATGACGCGGGGGTCCTGGCCCGCTACCAGGTGGAGCTGATCGGCGCCGACATCGAGACGATCAGGGCAGGCGAGGACAGGAAGCGGTTCAAGGAACTCGTCATCGGCCTCGGCGCGGCAGTCCCGGACAGCCGCATCTGCCACGACCTGGAGGAATGCGAGCAGGCGGCCGCCGAGCTCGGCTATCCGGTCGTGCTCAGGCCGTCGTTCACGCTCGGCGGGTCCGGCTCCGGCATCGCCCGCGGCGAGCACGACCTGCGGCGGATGGCCGGCGCCGGGCTGGACGCCAGCCCGGTCTCGGAGGTGCTGCTGGAGGAGTCGATCATCGGCTGGAAGGAGTTCGAGCTCGAGCTGATGCGCGACCGGGCCGACAACGTGGTGGTGGTCTGCTCGATCGAGAACATCGACCCGATGGGAGTGCACACCGGCGACTCGGTGACGGTGGCGCCGGCCATGACGCTGACCGACCGCGAGTACCAGCAGATGCGCGACACGGCGATCGACGTGCTGCGGGCGGTCGGGGTGGACACCGGCGGCTGCAACATCCAGTTCGCCGTGCACCCCAGCACCGGCCGGCTCGTGGTCATCGAGATGAACCCGCGGGTGTCCCGGTCGTCCGCGCTGGCCTCGAAGGCAACCGGCTTCCCGATCGCCAAGATCGCCGCGAGGCTCGCGATCGGCTACACGCTGGACGAGATACGCAACGACATCACCGGCCAGACGCCGGCCAGCTTCGAGCCCGCGCTCGACTACGTGGTGGTCAAGGTGCCGAGGTTCGCCTTCGAGAAGTTCCCCGGCGCGGACCCGGTGCTGACCACGCACATGAAGTCGGTCGGCGAGGCGATGGCCATCGGCCGCAGCTTCCCCGAGGCGCTGCAGAAGGCGCTGCGCTCGCTGGAGCAGCCGGGAGCGCCGTTCAGCTGGCAGCACCCGCCGGCGGCCAGGGCCGACCTGCTCGCCCGCTGCGCGCTGCCGCACGACGGCCGGCTGACGACGGTGCACCAGGCGATCAGGGCGGGCGCCAGCGTGGCCGAGCTCGTCGCGGCGACGGGCATCGATCCCTGGTTCATCGACCAGATCAAGGGCATTGAAGAACGGGCAGAACGGATGACCCGCCGCCAGTCGCCAGGGCTCACGGCTGCCCATCTGCGGGCCGCCAAGGCCGCCGGGTTTGCCGACGCGCAGATCGCCCAGATCCGCGGCACCACCGAGGACGCGATCCGCCGGTTCCGGCACGAGCTGGGGATCCGGCCGGTCTACCACATGGTGGACACCTGCGCGGCTGAGTTCGCCGCGAGCACCCCGTACCTCTACTCGACCTACGACGAGGAGACCGAGGTCCCGTCCGGGGACCGGCCGAAAGTGATCATCCTCGGCAGCGGGCCGAACCGGATCGGCCAGGGCATCGAGTTCGACTATGCCTGCGTGCACGCCTCCTTCGCGCTGTCGGCGGCCGGCTACGAGACGGTGATGGTCAACTGCAACCCGGAAACCGTATCAACGGACTACGACACTTCCGGGCGGCTCTATTTCGAGCCGCTGACGCTGGAGGACGTCCTGGAGGTCGTGCACGCCGAGCAGGCCAGCGGGCCGGTCGCCGGCGTCATCGTCCAGCTCGGCGGGCAGACCCCGCTCGGCCTGGCCAGGGCGCTCGCCGCGGCCGGGGTGCGAATCGTCGGCACCCCGCCGGAGGCCATCCACCTGGCCGAGGACCGGGGCGAGTTCGGCGCGGTGCTGGCGGCGGCCGGGCTGCCCGCGCCCCGGCACGGGACCGCCAGGTCGTACCAGGAGGCCAGGGCCATCGCCGACGAGATCGGCTACCCGGTCCTGGTGCGGCCCTCGTACGTGCTCGGCGGGCGCGGCATGGAGATCGTCTACGACGACGAGACGCTGGAAGCCTACGTGCGGCGGGCCGCCCAGGCAGGCCCCGAGCATCCGGTGCTGATCGACCGGTTCCTCGATGACGCCATCGAGATCGACGTGGACGCGCTGTACGACGGCACGGAGCTGTACCTGGGCGGCGTGATGGAGCACATCGAGGAGGCCGGGATCCACTCCGGCGACTCGGCGTGCGCGCTGCCGCCGATCACGCTCGGCCATGAGTACATCAACCTGATCCGCGAGTCCACCACGGCGATCGCCCGCGGCGTCGGCGTGCTGGGCCTGCTGAACGTGCAGTACGCGCTGGCGGCCGGGGTGCTGTACGTGCTGGAGGCCAACCCCCGGGCATCGCGCACGGTGCCGTTCGTGTCCAAGGCGACCGCGGTGCCGCTGGCCAAGGCGGCGGCCAGGATCATGCTCGGCGCGACCGTGGCCGGGCTGCGGGCCGAGGGCATGCTGCCCGCGTCGGGCGACGGCGGCACGCTGCCGCTCGACGCGCCGATCGCGGTCAAGGAGGCGGTGCTCCCGTTCGGGCGGTTCCGGGACGCCGAGGGCAGGGGAGTGGACACCGTCCTCGGCCCGGAGATGCGGTCGACCGGCGAGGTCATGGGCATCGACGAGGTGTTCGGCACCGCGTACGCCAAGTCCCAGGCTGCCGCGTACGGATCGCTGCCGGTCAAGGGCAGGGCCTTCGTGTCGGTGGCGAACAAGGACAAGCGGTCCATGGTGTTCCCGGTGAAGCGCCTCGCTGACCTGGGCTTCGAGATCTGGGCGACTAGGGGAACCGGGGAGATTCTGCGCCGCAACGGCGTCCGTGCCACGATCGTGCGCAAGCACGGCGACGGTCGCGGGCCCGACGGCGAGCCGACCATCGTGGAGCGGATCATGGCCGGCCAGGTTGACCTGATCGTCAACACGCCGTTCGGCAGCCCCGGCCAGTCAGGGCCGCGGCTGGACGGCTATGAGATCCGCACCGCCGCGGTCCGCCGCGGCATCCCCTGCGTCACTACCGTGCAGGGGCTGGCGGCCGCCGTGCAGGGCATCGAGGCGATTACCCGGGGAGAGGTGGGAGTGCGGTCCCTGCAGGAGCACGCGGCGCGATTGCGGCGCGGCCCGGCCGCGTCCGGGGGTGCTGGCGGATGAGGGCGCAGGACGCCGACGGCGACGCGGGACCGGTGCAGGTGCGGGGCACCGTGCTGACCGTCCGGCGGGTCGATGCCTATCACGCCATGACCGTCGTGGCGCCCGGCATCGCGGCGCGCTTCCGGCCCGGGCAGTTCGTCGCCGTCGCCGTCGGCGGCCCGGACAGCGCGATGCTGCTCCGCCGCGCTTTCTCGATTCATGACGTCAGGCCGGACCACGGCGGCACGGTGGAGTTCGTGTTCTCCGCCAGCGGCCCGGGCACGCGCTGGCTGGCCGGGCTGCGGTCCAGGGACGTGCTCGATGTCGCCGGACCGCTCGGGCGGCCGTTTCCCGTTCCGCGCGACCCGGTCAGCTGCCTGCTGGTCGGCGGCGGCTACGGCAGCGCGCCGCTGTTCGCGCTCGCGGGCAAGCTGCGCGACCGCGGCTGCAAGGTTGATTTCCTGCTGGGCGCGGCGAGCGGCGACCGCGTCTTCGGTGCGCTGACCGCGCGCCGGACCGGCCGCACGGCCACGATCACCACCGAGGACGGGTCGCTGGGTGCCCGCGGCGTCGTCACCGACATGCTCGGCCAGGTGATCCACGAGGCGAGGACCGACGTGATCTACGCCTGCGGGCCGATGCCCATGCTGCGGCAGGTGACCCTGCTTGCCCGCCGCTACGACCTGCCGGTGCAGGTCGCGGTGGAGGAGGCGATGGCGTGCGGGATCGGGGTCTGCATGACCTGCGTGCTGCCGGTGGTCGGCACCGATGGCATGACCCGGATGGTGCGCTCCTGCGTTGACGGCCCGGTGTTCCGCGGTGAGCAGATCCGCTGGGACGACGTGGGCACCATCCCCTTCGATGCGGTCGGCGCGCCCGGCTGGGAGCCGAGGTCAGGCCGCCTGCCGCGCGGCGGCCAGGCAGCCGCCGGCGGCCGGGCGGGAGCAACCGGACCCGGGCACGGGGCACGCGAATCCGGCGGGTCCGGGCAGCAGGCGCGGCCCGGCTCGCCGGGAAGGCCGGGTCATGGGCACTGACATGCGCACCAGGCTCGGCCACGTCGAGCTGCCCAACCCGATTCTCACCGCGTCCGGCTGCGCGGGCGCGGGCCGTGAGCTGGCGCAGTTCATCGACGTGTCCAAGATCGGCGCCGTCGTGACCAAGTCGGTGATGCTCGCGCCCCGCGCCGGGCGGCCGACGCCGCGGATGGCGGAGACGCCGAGCGGCATGCTCAACTCGATCGGCCTGCAGGGTCCTGGCATCGACGCGTTCCTGCAGCGGGACCTGCCGTGGCTGCTGTCGCGCGGCGCGCGCGCGGTGGTATCCATCGCGGGCGGCACCGTGGAGGAGTTCGCCGAGCTGGCTTCCCGGCTCTCCGACGCGGCCGGGGTCACCGCGATCGAGGTCAACATCTCCTGCCCGAATGTCGAGCACCGGGGGCAGGTGTTCGCCTGCGACCCGGTGGCCGCCGCCGCGGTGATCGAGGCGGTACGGGGCCGCGCGCGCTACGACATCCCGGTGTTCGCCAAGCTCTCGCCTGACGTCACCGACATCGTGGCAGTTGCCCGGGCCTGCGTGGCGGCGGGCGCGGATGGGCTCTCGATGATCAATACGCTGCTGGGCATGGCCATCGACTGCGACACGATGCGCCCGGTGCTGGCCGGCGTCGCGGGCGGGCTGTCCGGCCCGGCGATCCGGCCGGTCGCGGTGCGGTGCGTGTGGCAGGTGCGCGAGGCGCTGCCCGATGTGCCGATCATCGGGATGGGCGGGGTGCGGACGGGAAAGGACGCGCTCGAGCTGATCCTGGCCGGGGCCGGCCTGGTCGCGGTCGGCACGACGATCTTCCACGACCCGTCCGCGTGCGAGCGCATCCTGCGCGAGCTCGACGAGGAACTCGCGCGGCGCGGGATCGACCGGCTGTCCGACGTCGTCGGGCTGGCGCACGAGCCGCGGACAGCAACCGGGCGCAGGCTCGCCAGGAACGTGCCCTGACCGCCGGGAGCATGCCCGGGTGCGGGTGCGTGCCTGCTGCGCGTCACAGTGCGCCTGCGGCGCGCTACGGCCCCGCGTCGGGCGCATGGCGGGGCGGGGAACGAACGAGACGGGAACGAATTAAGGGAAGGAGCATGCGGTGAGCTATCGCGCACCTGTTGCCGTCGCGCTCGACGCGCCTGATCTGGAGACGGCAGCGCGCTGGGCGGACCTGGTCACGCCCTACGTCAGCACGGTCAAGATCGGGCTCGAGCTCTACCTGCGCTACGGGCCGGAAGCGGTCACCTCGATCCGGGGGGCCAGCGGCGTCCAGGTATTCCTCGACCTGAAGCTGCATGACATCCCGGCGACGGTAGCTGGCGCGGCCCGTGCGGTGGCACGGCTGCGGCCGGGGATACTCACCGTGCACGCGGCCGCCGGGCCCGCGGCTATCCGCGCCGCCGTGCAAGCAGCACCGGATACTCAGATCGCCGCCGTGACGGTGCTCACCTCGCTCGGCGACGACGATCTGGCCGCCATCGGGATGGCCGGCCCGACCCGAGATGCCGTGCGCCGGCTCGCGGTCCTGTCGGTCGCGGCCGGGGCCACGGGGCTGGTCTGCTCGCCGCGCGAGGTGGCCGTCCTCAGGGCCGAGGTCGGGCCGGACATCACCCTCATCACGCCGGGGATCCGCGCGGCCGGGTCGGACGCTCAGGATCAGGCGAGAGTTTCCACGCCGGAGGAGGCGCTGGGCGCCGGTGCCGACCTCCTGGTCATCGGCCGGCCCATTACCGGCGCGCCGGACCCGGGGGCGGCAGCGGCGGCGGTCGGGACGTCGCTAAGGCGGCTGCTGGCAGCCTCAGGCTGAGTTCCGGCCGGTTTACCATGGCCCGATCTATCCGTCGGGCACCCTGACGCGAGGGACATATGGTACAGCATATGGCTACTTTTAGTAGCGGAGTATATACGCAGAGTAGTATCGGATAAATTGTGGCACGACAAACGGGGGTTTGCATTGCCGTGACGGTCTGAACTCGCTAGTTTCCCCTCGCGGAGCGACTTTTTCGATACGAAACCCGAGGTGACCACGCGTGGCTCTTCCCCCACTCACCCCCGAGCAGCGGGCCGCGGCCCTGGAAAAGGCTGCCAAGGCACGCAAGGAGCGTGCCGAGGTCAAGAACCGGCTCAAGCACGGTTCGACGACCCTGCCCCAGGTCCTCAAAGAGGGCCAGACCGATGACATAGTCGGCAAGATGAAAGTGTCGGCATTGCTCGAGTCCATGCCGGGCGTCGGCAAGGTACGCGCCAGGCAGATCATGGAGCGGCTCGGTATCGCGGAGTCGCGGCGCGTCCGCGGCCTCGGCGCCAACCAGCGGACTGCTCTCCAGAACGAGTTCGGCGGTGATATCTGACCGACGCTGGGGAGCCTAGGGGCGGGGGCGAGGGGCGGAGGTCCATGGCCGGTCCGTCGGCCGACCGCGCGCGCGGCCAGGCCCTGGCCCCTGTCCCTGCACGGCTCACCGTGCTCTCCGGGCCCTCCGGCGTCGGCAAGAGCACGGTCATACGCTGCCTGCGGCGGGCGTCCCCGCAGATCTGGCTCTCGGTTTCCGTCACCACGCGGGCGCCGCGGCCAGGCGAGGCTGACGGCC
>Ga0302178_10000302_pt1 | contig 46311 bp, 40 predicted proteins | sample I_Palsa_E1_3_FD_198790 | JGI IMG/M metagenome (GOLD analysis project Ga0302178, IMG submission 198790) | Peat permafrost microbial communities from Stordalen Mire near Abisko, Sweden - I_Palsa_E1_3 | ecosystem: Environmental > Terrestrial > Soil > Palsa > Peat permafrost | place: Sweden...
GTCAGGTCCTTGAAATCGGGCATCTTCGTCATGTCCCTCACTATGCATTGCCTGGTTTCAGTTTACAACTGCTGAATAGTTACGCCGCCGCAAAGAAAGTGAGTGCTGCCCTGCACAGGGGCGAACCTAATAGACCGATAAGAATGCAAGGAAAGGCCAACGCCATAGGCAAACAACCGAGACAAGGCGCCGCAGGCAAAAAAACCACTACTCCCCAAAAGCCTCACCAACAGCCCGAACCCTCTCCCGATGCACAGCATCCTTGATAAGTGAAGGCTTATCAGCAAGAGCAAGCGCGACAGCTCCCGCATCGACAGCCCGCGCAGCGACAAGAGCCACACGTAAGCGCTCAGCCTGCGGATACTCCCGAGCCTCAAACCCAAGCCGCCCCCGAGCATCCGATTCACAAGCCTGAAGAGCCTCAGCAAACCGCCCAGGTTTCCGAATCGCATCACCTCGTTCAAGAAGCCGCACAACAGCAGCAGCCCCCATCTCCATCACCCGATGAATATTCCCATGCTCTCGTGCAACGAGCACGGCCAAATCCCGACACTCATTCGGTACCCTCAACCGCTCGCACAACGGCCTGAGCAAATCCACACTGCGCCCTTCATGCCCAATATGCCGCGGCAACACATCGTCAGGCGTCGTCGCCTTACCCAGATCATGCGTCAGCGCAGCAAACCGCACCGCCAACGCATACCCCTGCGCCGCGGCATGGTCCACCACCATCATCACATGCACACCCGTATCCACCTCCGGATGATAATCAGCCCGCTGCGGCACGCCCCACAATGCCTCGATCTCCGGCAAAATCCGCGCAAGCGCACCGCACTCGCGCAACACCTCAAACATCCGCGACGGCCGCGCCTCCATCAAGCCGCGTGACAATTCCTGCCACACCCGCTCCGGCACCAGTGCATCCACCTCGCCCGCGCTCACCATCTTCTGCATCAGTTCCAGCGTCTGTGGCGCCACCGTGAAATCGGTGAAGCGCGCGGCAAATCGCGCGACGCGCAAGATCCGCACCGGATCCTCAAGGAACGCATCGCTCACGTGCCGGAAGACGCGCGCCTGCAAGTCACCCTGTCCATTGAACGGATCGATCACCGGCCCGATCAGCGTGCCGTCCGGCTGCAACTGGCGCGCCATCGCGTTGATCGTCAGGTCGCGCCGCGCCAGATCCTCCTCGAGCGTCACGTCCGGCGCGTAGAAAAACTGGAAGCCGTGGTAGCCCGCCGCCGTCTTGCGCTCGGTGCGTGCCAGCGCATATTCCTCGTGCGTCTGCGGGTGCAGAAACACCGGAAAATCCTTGCCCACCGGGCGGAAGCCTTGCGCCACCATTTGCTCAGGCGTCGCGCCCACCACCACGTAATCGCGGTCGAGAGCCGGCACGCCCAGCAGCTCGTCGCGAATTGCACCGCCTACCGCGTAGATATTCATGCGCATGTATCGTAGACAGGAATCGCGTGGCTCTCGCGCCGCGCGTCCTCAATCCATGCGTGCACGGCCGGATGTTCCGTCACGCGTTGGGCGTACGCCGCCGCTGTTTCAGACAGCGCCGGCTTCCATGTGTTGAAGCGCATCACGACCGGTGCGTACATCGCATCCGCAATGCCGAACTCGCCGAATAGAAACGGGCCGCCGTACTGCTCGACGCAACCGCTCCAGATGGCGTCGATCCGCGCAATATCGGCGAGCGCGCCCGGCGTCGCACCCTTGCCCGCAAACGATGCGCGGATGTTCATCCACATGTTCGAGCGCATCTCGCCAAAGCCCGAGTGCATCTCGGCGCTGATGCTGCGCGCGTGGCCACGCGCCACCGGATCGCGCGGCCACAGCGCATGCTGCGGGAATCGCTCGGCCAGCGTCTCGGCGATCGCCAGCGAATCCCACACCGACAAGCCATCGTCCGTAGCGAGACCCGGCACCTTGCCTGAGGGCGAATGCGTGAGGATCGCCGCTTTTGAGCCGGCTTCATACATCTCGATACACACTTCCTCGAACGGAATGCCGAAGTGCTTCAACAACACCCACGGACGCATCGACCACGACGAATAGTTCTTGTCACCAATAACGAGTTTCATGCCAGGTAAAGAAAGAAATGGAAAACGGGGAATTCAACGCCCGGCGTTGGCACGGAACGTATTGAAGCGCGAGCGGGTCGACGCGCCGGTCAGATACACGGGCGCAATCGTCTCGATGCTGGCCGGCTCGAGGCCCAACTCGGGCGCAAGCGGCCCGCTCAGCACGCACGGCACCTTCATCGAATCCAGATTGTCGCGCGAGATCACCGGCTGTCCAGGCGCCATTTCGAAAGTGAACGCCTGCAGTCGCGCCAACGCATCCGGTAGCCGGATGATTCGCGCGTGACGGCCTATCGCGTCGCCACAGTACTTCACCAGTTGCTCCAGCGTGTAGACGGTCGGGCCACCCAGTTCGTAGCTGCGGCCGCTGGCGGCATCGAGATCGAGGACGTTGACGATCGCCTTCGCGACATCGGCGACAAACACCGGCTGAAATTGTGCATCCGGACTCGCCAGCGGAATCGCCGGGAAGACCCGTTGCAAAAACGCGAACTGGTTGAGGAACGTGTCCTCCGGTCCGAACACGACCGAAGGCCGGAAAATCGTCGTAGCAAGCGTGGATGCGCGCACCGCCTTTTCGCCGTCGCCCTTGGAGCGCAAATACATGCTCGGACCGTTCGGGTCCGCGCCGAGCGCGCTGATATGGATCAGCCGGTGCACGCCCTTGCCTTCGCATGCGGCCACGATCCTGGTCGGCAACTCGACGTGCGCCTTCGCGAACTCAGGACCATACGGCGTGCCGCGTCCGCCATGCAGCGTACCGACGAGGTTGATCACCGCGTCGGCGTTCTCGACGAAACGCGCGAGCTGGACCGGATCGAACACGTCGGTCTCGATCACGTCGATGGGCAGCAGGGTGAGATGACGGGCGTTGTAGCGCCGGCGCGTAGCAATGCGCACGTCTTTGCCGAGCTCGACGAGCGCGTTGACGAGATGGCTGCCGATGAATCCGGAGCCGCCGATGATCGCAATGGCTTGATGTCGCATTTCCGACTCCCTGGTGGAAGCCGCGGCAACGGCTGGAGTGAGGTGCCGCCGCGTGGCACGCGGCGGCACGACGCTTACGGCGCGATATAACCCAAACGCGCCTTCAGCGATTGCGGACGGCCTTCGAACAGTGCCGCGTAGTAGACCGTATTGGACAGCACATTCTTGACGTAGTCGCGGGTTTCGTTGAACGGGATCGTCTCCGCGAAGACCGCCCCCTCGACCGGGTGCGCGAGCCCTTCCCGCCACGCCTTCGGACGGCCCGGACCGGCGTTGTAGCCGGCGGTGGCAAGCACGGCCGACCCGTCGAACTGATTGTAGATCATCGACAGGTAGTTGGTGCCGAGCAGAATATTCGTGTTGATGTCGTTCATCTGCTCGCGCGAAATCGGACCCAGCCCAATCTTCTTCGCCACCAGTTGCGCGGTGCCCGGCATCAACTGCATCAGTCCGCTCGCGCCCACGTCGGAGCGCGCATTCATGATGAAGCGCGATTCCTGGCGGATCAGCCCATATGCCCACTCGACGTCAAGCCCGTTCGTCTGCGCATCGCGTTCGACGATGTCGCGGAACGGCGACAGGTAGCGCAGCGAGAAATCGTGCTCGGTCTTCGTGCGGTCCGCCGTGTTGACGGTGCGGTCATACAGTTCGAGACGGCGCGCGTACTCGGCCACTGCCAGTAATTGCCGGTCAGTCATGGTGCGCAGCGGCCAGTTCCATTCACGATTGCCTTCGAGCCGCAGGTTCATCTGATAGAAGCGTTGCGCGAGCGCGAGACCCGGCGTGTTGGCCGCTTGCTGCACTTCGGCGTCGGACACCATGGTTTTCGGCGGGACCGTGATCTTCTGGCCCTGGTCTTCCGTGGCGAGCTGACCGTAGAAGTTATAGCCCGAAGCGATCTGAGCGAATTCCTGATTGGCCTGCGCGGTGTTGCCCGCCTCCTTGAGCGCGCGCGCGTGCCAGTAGACCCACGACGGCTGGCTGCGCAAAGCGGCCGGCATCTGTTCGATCGACCAGCGCACCATCGTCCAGTCGCCCGCCAGCAGCGCGCTGCGGGTACGCCATTCGTATGCCGGGTTCGACAGCAACGGCGCGTTCGCCGACAGCCGGTACCAGTCCACTGCGGTCGGCATCTGCTTGGCCGCGGCCTGGTAGGCAATCGTGCCCCAGCCGATCGCCCGCTCAGGCGAACTCAGCGACGGCGCCACCGACGCGAAGGTGGCCGCGGCCATCGCCGGGTCGTTGCGCGCCATGCGCGTGATCGCCAGCAGCGCGAGTTGATGCGACTGCGAATCGGGCCCAACACCACGCGCCAGCAACAACGGCGGCGTGCTCGCCGCCTGGTCGAACAGCACCGGGTCGGGGCGCTGGTTGCCAAGCGCATCGACCAGCTTGCTGCCGGTGTTCGTGTAGTTCTGTTCATAAGCGAGGCGGATCTGTTGCCAGACGTCGTCCGCGCTGAACTGCTGGTTTAGCGCCAGCGCCGTGATCAGGTCGACACAACCGTCGCCATACCACTTCGGCTCCACCAGCAGCGCACGCGCTGCGTCCGCCACGTTTTCACCGTGCGCGGCACGCGACTCGAGCGCATAGCACTTGACCTGCGTATCGTCGTTGAGCACGAAGCGCGCATATTGCTGGTCGAAGTTGTTCCAGTCATGACGCGCGCCGAGCACCACCAGGTAGTCGTTGCGCAGCCGGTCGGCAATCGCCTGACCGTCGTACTTCTGCAAGAACGACAGCACCTCCGCGTCCGGCGTTTCGACTTGCGGATGCCCGCTCGAATCGAACAGTTGCGGCTTGAGCTGGAAGTACTCCACATAGCCCGGCGCCGGATAGTCCGGAATCGTCGCCGCCAGTTGCGCTGCACGTGCCGGATCGTTATTGCGCGCTGCCTCGCGGAGCTGCACAAAAGTCTGGTCGTCGTTGGAGAGTTGCGAAAGCGGGACGGGCTTGACGGCGGAGGCCGTGCTGCAGGCGACGAGTGCCGCAGCGGCGAGCGCAAGACCAACCGCGCGATATACTCGAATGAGGCGTTTTGACATCGTTGTTTCTGGAGCGCGAATTGAACCCAAGCATAGCACGCAACCCCTTCCCGGAATCGAAAAACGCGCTCCGTAAAACGCTGCTGGAAACACGTCTGCATGCGGCTCCCGGGCCTGCCGGAACGGAGGCGTTAAGCCGCCGGTTGCTCGATGCGCTCAAACGTTACGAACCGGCGTGTGTCGGGTTTTACTGGCCGCTGCCAGGCGAGTTCGATGCACGTGCCGCGATCGCCATCTGGCTCGCGCCCGGTGTGCACCGGCAAGCGAGTCTGCCGGTGGTCAGGAAGCGTGGCGAAGCGCTGGAGTTTCATGCGTGGGCGCCTGATACGCCGATGAAAATCGGTCATCATCGGATTCCCGAGCCGGCAGCGGAAGTGGCCGTGGTGCCCGACCTGCTGTTCGTGCCGTGCGTCGGCTTCGATGGCGAGGGCTACCGGTTAGGTTATGGCGGCGGCTATTACGATCGCACGCTCGCGACGTGGCCCGGCAAGACGAAACCCATCACCGTCGGCGTGGCCTACGAAGCCTGCCGCACCGACGCGCTGCAACGCGAAGCCCACGACATCCCGCTCGACCTGATCGTCACCGAAGCGGCCTGCTATCCGGAGCACGGCCAGCAAGGTTAGCAAACCGGCTGCGCCTCATGGCCTATGAGGTGAAAGAGAGTTGAAGCCGAGGTAACGCAGAATTAAAGCGACGCCGCCGCCCGCGCCGCCGTGTCGTACAGCCCGGAAGCGTTACGCATCAACTGCGCGGCCTCGCCGATCTGCTCATTCGTCAGGCCGCTCTCCTTGAGCGTGGCTATCAGGCAGCTTTCGCGCACCTCGCGGTACTTGAGACACAGATCGCGCCCGGATTGCGTCGCCGAGAAGAACACTTCCTTGCCGGTCTTTTCGCTTTTTACATACCCTCTAGCTACCAGCTTCTTCAACGCATAGGTGGCGACGTGAGTGTCTTCGATGTTGAGCACGAAGCAAATGTCTGCGAGTTTCTTGCGACGCTCGCGATGGCTGACGTGATGCAGCAGCGACACCTCGATGGCGGTCATATCCTTCTCGCCCGCCGCCGACATGCACCGCACCATCCAGCGGTTGAACGCATTGCTCGCCATGATGAGCCCGTACTCCAGCTCGGACAGCTCCGCGCTTGTTTCAGAAACAAGATGTTCCGAGGAGACGATTTTGGTCGGTTGACGCGACATGACGGGTGTTCTCAATGCATGAATAGAGGTGCACGAAGTGTACGACGAGCGTCTCTTTTTGGGTGCCTGGCAAAAACGCTTATTGATAAATTGTCGATATTTTATTGAGAATGTAGGCTATACATCATGGATGACGCTCCTGGTGCCGATAACCAGATATGAGCGGTGCCCTTGCCACTTTGGCAAGGTTTCCGATCCAACCCGAATGAATCAGTGATGACGCAACCACGAATCTTTCAGTTCGGCGATGCCGCGCTAGTGTGCGAGGCGCCCGCGCCCGCCACGCTCGACTGCCAGCGGCGCGTCTGGGCGGCCGCCGAAGCGGCGCGCGCCTGGCCGCACGTGCTCGAGGTCGTTCCCGGCATGAACAACCTGACCATCGTGTTCGATCCGCTGGAAGCGGATAGCGCAGCACTCGCCAATCTGCTGCAGACGGCCTGGGACGCCACAGCCGACGCGCTGGTTGGCGGCCGCGAGGTCGAGATTCCGGTGCAGTACGGCGGCGAGTTCGGTCCGGATCTGCAGGCCGTGGCCAGCCACACCGGGCTGTCGGCGAAAGAAGTGGTCAACCGCCATGCCGCAGGCGAGTACATCGTGTTCTTTCTCGGCTTCCAGCCCGGCTTTGCCTATATGGGCGGGCTCGACAAGGCGCTGCACACGCCGCGCCGCTCGTCACCGCGAGTCGAAGTGCCGGCGGGCTCCGTCGGCATCGGCGGCGAGCAGACCGGCGTCTACCCGGCTACCTCGCCGGGTGGTTGGCAACTGATCGGCCGTACCTCGGTGCCTTTATTCGATCCGGCGCGCTCGCCGCCCACCCTGCTGCAACCGGGCGACCGGGTGCGCTTCACCGTGGCGGGGATAGCGGCATGATCGACGTGATTCGCGCAGGTCTTTTGACCACGGTTCAGGATCTTGGCCGCCATGGCTACCGGCACCTCGGCGTGGCGATGGGCGGCGCGCTCGACCGGCTCTCGCTCGAAGTCGGCAACCGGCTGGTCGGCAACCGGCCGGACGCTGCCTGCCTCGAGATCACCTTCGGGCCGACCGTGCTACGCTTTCCGCGCGCTACCCGGATCGCCATCACCGGCACCGAATTCGGCGCCACGCTCGACGGCAAACCGGTCTATTCATGGTGGAGCCTGCCGGTGCAAGCCGGCCAGGAGTTGACACTGCAGGCGGCGAAGCGCGGCATGCGCGGCTATGTCTGCATCGCGGGCGGAATCGACGTACTGCCGATGCTCGGCTCGCGCAGCACCGACCTCGCCGGCCAGTTCGGCGGTCTCGGCGGCCGGGCGCTGCGCGACGGCGACCGTTTGCCGGTCGGCGCGCCGGCGCCGCGCGCGGGCTTCGGCTTTAGTCCGCAAGCGCCGGAATTCGGCGTGAAGGCGCCTGCCTGGTGCAAGTTCGTGCTCGTGCACGAGCCGCTGCGCCGCGGCCGGCACCCGTCCGGTGTGCCTTGGGCCGCGCCCATCCGCGTGCTGCCGGGATCCGAATACGATCACTTCCCGGCCTGCGCTCAAGAGGCGTTCTGGTCGGACGAATGGCTCGTCACGCCGAACAGCAACCGCATGGGCTACCGGCTCGCCGGCACGGAACTCAAGCGCACGCACAAAACCGACCTGCTGTCGCACGCGGTGATGCCGGGCACGATCCAGGTGCCGCCGAACGGCCAGCCGATCGTGCTGTTGAGCGACGCGCAGACCACGGGCGGTTATCCGAAGATCGGCGCGGTGATCCAGGCCGATCTGTGGAAGCTCGCCCAGGTGCGCCTGAACGGCGCGATCCGCTTTATCCCAACGACGCGTCAAGAGGCGCGTTACGCTTTACTCGAAGAACGGGCGTATCTGCGGCAGATCGATGCCGCGATCACGATGCATGAGGAACGCTGTGCACGCCAGCCGGCGCTAGCAGCGTTGTAAGACCAAGTAGAGGAAATTATGGAAATCGATTTGAATGCCGATCTCGGCGAGGGCTGTGGATCCGACGAAGCGCTGCTCGACCTCGTCAGCTCGGCCAATATTGCGTGCGGCTGGCATGCGGGTGGCGCCAATGCGATGCATGACTGCGTCCGCTGGGCTGTCAAAAAGGGCGTGTCGATTGGCGCGCATCCGAGCTTCAACGATCCGGAGAACTTCGGCCGCAAGGAGATGGACCTGCCCGCCAACGAGATTTACGCCGGCGTGCTGTACCAGCTCGGCGCGCTCTCGGCGATCGCTCAGGCCGAAGGTGGGCGCATCGCGCACGTCAAGCCGCACGGCGCGCTCTACAACCAGGCCGCCCGTGACCCCATGATCGCCGATGCGATCGTCTCCGCGGTGCACGATTTCGATCCGTCCGTGGCGGTGTTCGCGCTCGCCAACAGCGGTCTCGTGACGGCCGCCCGCGAAGCCGGACTGATCGCCATCGAAGAGGTCTTCGCCGACCGTGGCTATCGCTCCGACGGTTCGCTCGTGCCGCGCAAGGAGCCAGGCGCGCTGCTCGACGACGAAGAAGAGGTGCTCGAACGCACCCTCGCGATGGTGCGCGAGCAACGCGTACAGGCTGTCGACGGCCGCTGGGTGCCGCTTAACGCCCAGACCATCTGCCTGCATGGCGACGGTCCGCATGCGCTGGCGTTTGCACGCCGCATTCGCGCCGCGCTCGAGAGCGCCGGCATCGAAGTGCACGCGGCCAACGCCGCGCGCGCCTGAGCCGACGCGCTCCGCGCAACGGTCCGCCACAAAGCAAGTAACGCCCCGCCCCGCGCGGGGCGTTTGCCAGGTGCGGTACGAAAACGCATCCGTCGCCGGACGTGCTGCGACAGAACCCGCAGCATCGGCAGCACCCGGCAGCGCAGCAGAGAAGACAGCAGCAGACATAGACGCAAAGGCAGTTGCAGTGAACGGACGCGGCCATTCAGAGCCGCGCATCGCAAGTCGGCGCAGGACACACCGAAGCGCCGCCTCACGTTAGCCGCCACCAGCGGCAAGGTTAGCAACCCTGTTTGGAGATCCTGATGCAGACAGCAGTCAATCTATGGCCGCTTATCGGCGTGGCCGTGATCATCATCGGTTTTGTGTTGCGCTTCAATCCGATGCTGATCGTGGCCGCCGCCGCTATCGTCACCGCGCTGGCCGCGCACTTCCCGCCCGAGAAAATCCTCGCCGCTATCGGCACCGGGTTTATCAAGACCCGTAACATTCCGTTGATCATTCTGCTGCCGCTCGCCGTAATCGGCCTGCTGGAACGGCACGGCCTGCGCGAGCGGGCCCAGACATGGATTGCCAGCATCAAGGCGGCCACCGCCGGGCGTCTCCTGATCGTCTATCTGCTGGTGCGCGAACTGACGGCCGCGGTCGGCCTGACCGGCCTCGGCGGCCATCCGCAGATGGTGCGTCCGCTGATCGCCCCAATGGCCGAAGGCGCCGCCGAAAGCCGCTACGGCAAGCTGAGCGATGCCGTGCGCTACCGCTTGCGCGCCTTCGCCGCAGCGACCGATAACGTGGGCCTCTTTTTCGGCGAAGACATCTTCGTGGCCTTCGGCGCCATCGTGCTGATGACCACCTTCATGCGCGAAGCGGGTATCGAGCTCGAACCGATTCACGTCGCCGTGTGGGGCATCCCCACAGCCATCTGCGCGTTCCTGATACACGGCTTCCGGCTTTATCTGCTCGATCGCAAGCTCGACCGTGAACTGCGCGGCAACGCTGCCTCGAAGGCGGCCGCGCAAACCTCATCGGCGACGGGGGATCAGGCATGACGTTCACCATCAACTACCTGTTCTGGCTGGTCGGCATCGTGCTGCTCGTCATCGGCGGCATGATCCTCACCGACAAGGAACACCCGCGCCGCCTCACCGCGGGCGGCTTCTGGATTCTGTACGCGCTGGTTTTCCTGATCGGCGACCTGCTGCCGCCCTCGGTGGTCGGCGTGCTGGTGATCGTCATGGCGCTGATCGCCGGGTTCGGCGGCGTGACAGCGGCCAAGCCCAAAGTGTTGTCGCAGGAAGCCCGCCAGGCAAGCGCCAAACGCCTTGGCAACAAGCTGTTCATTCCCGCGCTGACGATTCCGGTGGTCACCGTGGTGATCACGCTGGCGGCAAGCCATCTGATCTTCGGCGGTACGCCCTTGATCGAGCAGAAGAACGTCACGCTGATCGGCTTCGGGATCGGCTGCGTGATCGCCCTCGCGGTGGCCTGCGTGATGACGCGCGACACGGTCGGCCAGTCGATGAAGGAAGCGCGCCGCCTCGTCGATGCGTTGTCGTGGGCCGCGGTGCTGCCGCAGATGCTCGGCATGCTGGGCCTCGTGTTCTCCGATGCGGGCGTCGGCAAGGCGGTCGCGCACGTGACGACCGCCTATATCAACCTGGACTACCGGTTCGCCGCGGTCGCCGTGTACTGCATCGGCATGGCGGTGTTCACGATGGTGATGGGCAACGGCTTCGCCGCCTTTCCGGTGATGACAGGCGGCGTAGGCGTGCCGATTCTGGTCGGCGTGTTCCACGGCAACCCAGCCGTGATGGTCGCGATCGGCATGTTTTCCGGCTACTGCGGCACGCTGATGACGCCGATGGCCGCGAACTTCAATATGGTGCCCGTCGCATTGCTCGAACTGCCGGACAAGAACGCCGTGATCAAAGTACAGGTGCCGACGGCACTGTCGTTGCTGGTGGTGAATATCTTTTTGCTGAACTTCCTGATGTTTCTGTAGCGGGTTGCGCGCGACCGGCCTGACGCCTTTTTCGCGATAGGCCGGCGCCGCACAAGCACCCGCTGCGACGACCTGCCGCGCTAAATTAGGATATGTCTGATCGAAGCGGGAGGGCCTGAGACCTAAGCTGGTGGACGTCATCTCATCCACCAGCCGGCGCGCAGTACGTGTGAGCCGGCGCTCTGAAGCAGGTTCTCATGGAACAGCATGCTCATACCGGTGACGCGCGCCACGACGCAGTCTCACCGTCATACCTCACCACCCTCGTCGCTAATGCGCTCCACGCGCATCGTTCGGGTCAGCTCGAACAGGCCGCGCCGCTCTATCAGGAAGCGTTGGCGATCAACCCGATTCACACGGAAGCGCTGCACTACTACGGCGTGCTGCAACACCAGCGGCGCGACCACGCAGCCGCGGCCGACCTGCTGGATCACGCGCTCCAACTCGAACCCACTGACGCCGTCTGCTGGAGCAACCGCGGCCTCGTCGCCGCCGCGCTCGGACGTCACGAAGAAGCACGCCGGTGCTATTGGCAGGCGCTGCAGCTGCAGCCGGCTTTCCCTGACGCGCGCAATAACCTCGGCGTCACCTTGCAGGCGCAAGGCGACCACGAAGGCGCCGTGCGCCAGTACCGTCAGGCGCTGGCGCTCAATCCTTCGTTCGTCGACGCGCGTCTGAATCTGGGCACCGCGCTCACCAAACTCGAGCAGTACGACGAGGCGCTGGCTTGCTATGAGCAGGCGCTGTCGTTCGATCCGAACTCGGCCGATGCGCACTTCAATGCGGGCAACGCGATGACGGCGAAAGGCGACAGTGCCGAGGCCATCGCCCACTTCCGGCACGCTCTCGAACTGCGGCCTGGTTTTGCCAACGCGCATGTCAATCTGGGCAGCGCCGTCGGCAAGCTGGGCGACTACGCCGAAGCCGAACAGCGCTATCGTCGCGCGGTCGCACTCAAGCCGAATCCCACCAATCTGGTATGCCTGGGCGGCTCGCTGGGCGCGCAAGGGCGCCTCGACGAAGAGGAAGTGTTCTATCGCCGCGCGCTCGAGCTTGACCCCCACTACGTCGACGCCCATCAAAACCTCGCCTGGACGCTGCTCAAACGTGGTGACTACGCGCAAGGCTGGGCAGAGTACGCGAAACGCTGGCGCCAGCATGATTACGCGGCAGTTGCCGTCGAAGGCGTGCCGGAATGGCACGGCGAACCGCTCGAAGGACGCACGATCCTGCTGGTCGGCGACCAGGGCTTTGGCGATCAATTGCAGTTTGTGCGGTTTGCCAGTGTGCTTGCCAAGCTCGGCGCGACGGTCGACGTATGTGTCCGTGAGCCACTGCTGCCGCTAGCGCAGGGCGCGCGCGTCTGTTCAGGCAGTCTGTGCTGGGCAACTGGGCGCCCGTGGTTAATAGCGTGGCAGAAGCGCTGCGCTAGAAATACGCCCTCAACCCGGTTCCACCACAAACCCGTGCTGCCGCAACAACTGCAGCACGCCCTTCGGGCCGCCGAGATGCAACGCGCCGACGGCCACAAACACCGGCTTGTTCGGCCCGGCAATCAACAGCATCCGCGTGAAAAAACGCCGGTTCCGTTCGTACACGATCTTGTTGTCAACCGAATCGGACACCGCCTTGTTACGCGCCAGCACCTCAGACTTGGCAGCCTGCCATGCGGCGATCGCGTCCGCGTCACCCACCTGCCAGAGCCGGTGCAAGGTCTGCACATCCGCGAGGTTGCCGGCAGGCGTTTGCACCAGATCCTGCGCCAGCATCTCGCGCTGCTGCGCCGACGAGAGACTCGTGAACGCGCGCATCTGCTCCCCGAGCGTCTCGAGCCCGACAATCTTGCCGCGCGTGCGCAGATAGACGTTCTGCAACTGCGCCTCGGTGCCGTATTCCGTCTGCAATCCTGCACTTAAAGAATCGTAGGTTTCGACCAGCAGCGAAGCGAGCCAGGGCCTCATTCTCTTGATCTCGTCGAGCGCAGCCGGATTGTCGCGCAAGCGGACTTCGAGCTTATGCCATAGCGATTCCGGCAAATACTTCGGCAGGCACGCGCTCCGGCACACGCCGTACTTCGACACGTCGTCCTGCGATACGAGCAACTCGTCCGGTGACAACTCCAGCGCGAGCGTCGGCGAAGCCGCGAGCGCGGCCAGAATCTGCGGACGGAACGGCTTGTTCGGTGGATAGTCGGCCGGATCGCCGACATGCAGCGTGCCGAGTATGTAGATGGTGGTCGTGCCGCGCGTGGCGACATAGAACGGCATGTGCGCCGGCTGCGTACGCACCGGACCGCTCGCCGTGTTGCCCGAGTTCGCGGGCGGAGGATTGAAACCGGGTAAGGTGGCGCGCGGCTGACCAGGCGCCGCATTGGGCCCCGCAGGCGCAGCAGGCACGGTAGGCACCGGCAGCGCCGGCCGTCCGCTTTGCGCAGGGGTATTCGCGGCCGCGCCCGCAGCGTAAGCCGTGGCGAGAGGTGAAGCAGAACCGGGTAAGACGCAGGCGAGCGCGGTGCATCCCAACAGCCACGCCCGCCAGCGCCGCGCGAAAACGGCGCAACAGCCGCCTTCACGCAGGCGGCGCGCAGGACGACGCGCCGCCAACGCTTCAGGCATCCACTTCCCCCACCTCCTCAGCGCGGTGGCACGACACCTGACGTCCATCCACTTCACGCAGCTTCGGCTCCTCGCTGCGGCAGCGCTCGATCGCGTACGGGCAGCGCTGATGGAACGTGCAGCCCGACGGCGGATTAAGCGGCGATGGCATCTCGCCTTGCAGCTTGATCTTGATGCTGCGATCCGCCTCGAAGATCGACGGCGTCGCCGACATCAGCGCCCGCGTGTACGGATGGCGCGGATTCGTAAAGATCCGCTTCTTGTCGCCCAGTTCGACCACGCCGCCGAAGTACATCACCATCACATCGTCCGCGATATGCTCTACCACCGACAGGTTGTGCGAGATAAACACGTAGCTGGTCTTGAACTGCTCCTGCAGATCCATGAACAGATTCAGAATCTGCGCCTGGATCGACACGTCGAGTGCGGACACGGGTTCGTCGGCGACGACGATCTGCGGATCGAGAATCATCGCGCGTGCAATCGCCACCCGCTGACGCTGACCGCCCGAGAACATATGCGGATAGCGTTTGGCGTGCTCCGGCCGCAGGCCGACGGTGCGCATCATCTGCGCGATCCGTTCGGCGCGCTCGCCGGCGCTCAACTGCGTGTTGATGGCGAGCGGCTCGCCGAGCGTCTGCTCGACCGTCTTGCGCGGATTGAGCGAGGCAAACGGATTCTGGAACACCATCTGCACGCGTCGGCGCAACGCCGCAACCTTCGCGTGGTCGGCCCCGGCCACATCTTCACCATCGATCAGGAGACGGCCGGCCGTCGGACCTTCGATCATCGTCAGCTGACGCGCGAGCGTCGACTTGCCGCAACCGGACTCGCCGACCACAGCGAGCGTCTTGCCGCGGTCGAGCGAGAACGACACGCCATTCAACGCCTTCACCGTGCCATGGCCGAACATGCCGCGGCGCACCGAATAGTGCCGCGCCAGTTGATCGGCGACCAGCACGTGGTCGCCCGCCCGACCCGTCTGGCGGCGCGTTTCGGGTACTGCATTCATCGTGCGCCTCCGTGAGTGTGGACGTTCGCGTCGCCGGTGAGGTTCAGCGGCTTGATACAGCGTACCCTGGTTATCTGCGCATGACCTTGCAACGGCGCCAGCGCGGGCCGCGCCTTGGTGCAGTCGTCCACCACGTACTTGCAGCGCGGCGCGAAAAGACACCCTTTCGGCCGGTCGTCGCGTCCCGGCACCATGCCCGGCAACGCCGCCAGACGCACCGCGCCGACATTGTGCTCGGGAATCGCCGCCAGCAGCGCTTCCGTGTACGGATGATGCGGCGCGGCGAAGATGTCCGGTACCTGGTTGGTCTCGATCACCTCGCCCGCGTACATCACCGCCACACGTTGCGCGACTTCCGACACCACGGCCAGATCGTGCGAGATCAGCACAAGCGCCATGCCGCGTTCCTTTTGCAGCTTCACCAGCAGTTCCATGATCTGCGCCTGGATCGTCACGTCGAGCGCGGTGGTCGGCTCATCGGCAATCAGCAGCTTCGGATTGCAGGCGACCGCCATCGCGATCATCACGCGCTGATTCATCCCACCCGACATCTGATGCGGAAACGACATGATGCGGTTCCTGGCATCCGGAATGCCGACCTGGTCGAGCAGTTCGAGCGCGCGCTGATGCAGCGCGGCACCGCGCAGTCCTTCGTGCAGCTTCAGGACTTCCTTGATCTGGTAGCCGACGGTATAGCTCGGATTCAGGCTGGAGAGGGCGTCCTGGAACACCATCGCGATGTCTTTGCCGATGATCTTGCGGCGCTCCTTCGGCGAGGCTTTCAGCAGATCCTTGCCGTCGAAGGTGACCTCGTCGGCGCTGACCTTGCCCGGCGCATCGATCAGGCCCATCAGGGCCATCATCGTCACGCTCTTGCCCGAACCGGATTCGCCCACGACGCCGACCACTTCCCCCGGCGCTACGTCCAGGTTGATGCGGTCGACGGCAGGCAGGCCGTTGAAGTCCACCGCCAGGTTGCGGATGGTTAGTAGCTTCTGGTCAGCACGCGCACGGCCGCCCGAAGCGGGCTGACCGGCCCCCTCGGGGGGCAGCGAATGAAATGAGCGTGGGGGTTGTTGTTCCATTTAGGCCATCCGCTTCAGTTTGGGATCGAGCGCGTCGCGCAGACCGTCGCCGAGCAGGTTGATCGCCAGCACCGAGATCACGATGGCGAGGCCCGGCAACGTCACGATCCACCAGGCGTTGTCGATATAGTCGCGTGCCGAAGCCAGCATGGCGCCCCACTCCGCCGCCGGCGGTTGCACGCCGAGGCCGAGGAAGCCGAGCGCGGCCGCATCGAGAATCGCCGAGGAAAAGCCGAGCGTCGCCTGCACGATCAGCGGTGCGGTGCAGTTGGGCAGCACCTGCGAGAACATCAGACGCAGCGTGCCTGCTCCCGCGACCCGCGAAGCCGTCACGTATTCCTTCTGCAATTCGCCGAGCGCGGAGGCGCGCGAGAGACGCACATAGCCGGGCAACGCCACGATCGCAATCGCGAACATCGTGTTGAAGAGTCCCGGACCGATAATGGCGACCACCGCCACCGCGAGCAGCAGCGATGGCAGCGCAAGCAGCACGTCCATGATGCGCATGATCGGCGTATCGGCCCACTTCTCGAAGAAGGCGGCAATCAAACCGAGCACGACGCCCGGAATCAGCGCCAGCACGACTGAGACGAAGCCGATCCAGAACGACAGGCGCGCGCCATACATCAGACGCGACAACATATCGCGGCCCGCTTCGTCAGTGCCGAGGATGAACTTCCAGTTACCGCCGTCGAGCCAGGCGGGCGGAATCTTCACGTAGTCGCGGTACTGCTCGATCGGGCTGTGCGGCGCGATCACCGGGGCGAAGATGGCGACGAAGATCAGCAGCAGCACGATCACGCCGGCCGTCACCGCGCCGCGGTTGCGGGAGAAGTTTGCCCAGAACTCACGGGCGGCAAGTGCCCGGCCACTCGGCGGGGTCACTGCTGTGGGGACTGTGTTTTGTATATCGGCCACGGTTTTACCTCGTATGGCGAATGCGCGGATTCAACACGCCGTACAACAGATCGACGATCAGATTCACGACGATCACGAGTGTGGCAATCAACAGGATACCGCCCTGCACGACCGGATAGTCGCGCCGGCTAATCGCATCGATCAGCCATTTGCCGATGCCCGGCCAGGAGAACAGTGTCTCGGTCAACACGGCGCCAGCGAGCAGCGTGCCGACCTGCAAGCCGATCACGGTCACCACCGGAATCAGCGCATTGCGCAGCGCATGCACGACGATCACGCGTCCTGGCGGCAGGCCCTTGGCGCGCGCCGTGCGGATGTAGTCCTCACGCAGGACTTCGAGCATCGATGAACGCGTCATCCGTGCCACCACCGCCAGCGGAATCGTACCGAGCACAATGGCCGGCAGGATCAGGTGGCTCAAGGCCGACTTGAACGCGCCTTCGTCGGTCGACATCAGCGAGTCGATCAACATGAAGCCGGTGACATGCGGAATGTCGTATTCAACCGCAATGCGGCCCGACACCGGCGTCCAGCCGAGCTTCACCGAGAACAGCATGATGAGGATCAAGCCCCACCAGAAGATCGGCATCGAATAGCCGGTCAGCGCAGTGCCCATCACGCCGTGATCGACCACCGTGCCGCGCCTTAAAGCGGCGAACACGCCGGCCGGCAGCCCGATGATCAGCGCAAACATCATCGCGCAGATCGACAGCTCGACCGTGGCGGGGAAGCGCGCGAGGAACTCGTCCATCACGCTGGTGTTGGTGATGATCGACATCCCCAGGTCACCGTGCACCGCCCGCTTGAGATAGTGGACGTATTGCAGCGGCAGCGGCTCGTCGAGTCCCAGCCGGTGCATGGCGGCGGCGTGCATCGCCGGATCGACACCGCGTTCGCCCATCATCACTTCGATGGGATCGCCGGGTATCAGGTGGATGAGCGCAAACGCAAGAATCGTAATACCGATGAACGTCGGTATCACCATGCCAATGCGGCGTAAAACGAAGCGGAACATGGTTCGTCCCTATGGTCTTGATGAACGGAAAACACAACCGGCGACGAGGGCTTGACACCCCGGTCGCCGGACCATTTCGACCAGTTTTCTAACCGTGCGAAAAACGGACTACGTCAGTTTTACTGCACGCCAACACCGTCGAAGCGCAAATAGCCGAGCGGCTCGATGCGCATATCGATGACCTTCTTGCTGACCGGCTGATACACCGTCGAGTGCGCGATTGGCGAGAACGGCAGTTGCTGCGCGAAGATCTGCTGCGCCTGCGTGTAGATCTTCGTGCGCTCGCCCTGATCGACCGTCGTACGGCCCTTCTGGACCAGATCGTCGAACGGCTTGTAGCACCACTTGCCGAAGTTGTTGCCGTTAATGGCTTCGCAACCGAGCAACGTACCGAGCCAGTTGTCCGGATCGCCGTTGTCGCCGGTCCAGCCAATCAGCATCGTGTCGTCTTCACCTGCGTGAGCGCGCTTGATGTACTCACCCCATTCGTAGGTGACGATCTTCGCGCGCACGCCGATCTTGGCCCAGTCGGCCTGGATCATCTCCGACATCAAACGCGCATTCGGGTTGTACGGACGCTGCACCGGCATCGCCCACAGGGTGATGTCGAAACCGCTCGAGAGCCCCGCCTTGGCGAGCAGCGCCTTGGCCTTCTCCGGATCGTAGGAGAGACTCGGCAGGCTCTTGTCGTACGACCATTGGGTCGGCGGCATCGGATTCGTGGCCGACTGGCCTGCGCCCTGGTAGACGGAATCGATGATCGCCTTCTTGTTGATCGCCATGTCGAGCGCCTCGCGCACTTCGGCCTTGTCGAGCGGCTTGTGCTGGACGTTGTACGACAGGTAGCCCAGGTTGAAGCCCGGTTGCGACGGCATCGAGATGCTGGTTTCCGTCTTCAGCGGCGCGATATCGGCCGGACGCGGATAGGCCATCACCTGGCATTCGTCGCGCTTCAGCTTCTGCACGCGCACGCCGGCGTCCGGGGTGATTGCGAAGATCAGCTTCGAAATCTTGACGTCGTTCGGCTTCCAGTAATCAGGATTGCCGTCGAAACGGATCGTGGCGTCCTTCGTATAGCTGCGGAAAATGAACGGGCCCGTGCCGACCGGCTTCTGGTTAAGGTCGGGAGCCTTGCCTGCCTTGAGCAGCGAATCCGCGTACTCGGCCGACTGGATCGACGCGAACTCCATCGCCATGTTCTGGATGAACGGGGCGTTCACTTCCTTCAGCGTGAAGCGCACGGTGTACGGATCGACCTTTTCGACCTTCGTGATCAGCTTGTCGAGGCCCATGTCCGTGAAGTACGGGAACTGTGCCGGATACGCCTTGTTGAACGGCATGGTCGGATCGAGCATGCGGGTGAACGTGAACACAACGTCGTCCGCGTTGAATTCGCGGCTCGGCTTGAAGTACGCCGTGGTCTGGAACTTGACGCCATGGCGCAGATGGAACGTGTACGTCTTGCCGTCCGGCGAGACATCCCAGCTTTCGGCGAGGCCCGGTTCGACCTTGGTGCCGCCACGCTCGAACTCGACGAGGCGGTTATAGACGGTGAAGGTGTTGGCCGTGAAGTCGGTGCCCGTAGTGTATTGGGCAGGATCGAAACCCGCAGGGCTGCCTTCTGAGCAGTAGACCAGGGTTTTATTCGGAATCTCGGCACGCGCGACACTCGCGCCCACCATCGATGCCGCTGTAGCAGCGACGAGCGTCGTAATCCGCGCGGCGCGCAACAGGTTGTTTTGCTTCATGTTTCCTCCAGGTTCGGAGCCGGCTTTCACCGGCGTAGCGCGATATTACTTGAGCATAGCTTGCGGCAACAAGCGGAGGAAATTCCTTCTGTTCACTATCGGAAACACTTGTTAGGCATAGATCGAGGCCCGTCAACTTGGGATTGACAGGCCCTCGTGGCGTCTGGGAGGCATAAGTGGGTGCATAAGCGGGCGCAAAAGCGCCCATATCCGCTCATTTCAGTCCGACACCGAGGAATTGCGTCGGGCCAAACGGGTCGATCTTGAAGCCGGTCACCTCTTTTGAGATAGGTTGATAGACCGTGGAGTGGGCAATCGGCGTGAACGGCACCTGATCCTTGAAGATGACCTGCGCCTCCATGTAGTCCTTGGTGCGCTGGGAAAGGTCCGTGGTGCTGCGAGCCGCCGTGATCAGGTCGTCGAAGGGCTTGTAGCACCACTTCGAGAAGTTGCTGCCCTTCACTGAATCGCAGCCCAGCAAGACGCCGAGCCAGTTATCCGGGTCGCCGTAATCACCGGTCCAGCCAATCAGTATCGCCTCGTGTTCGCCGGCATGAGCGCGGCGGATGTATTCGCCCCACTCGAAGGTGACGATATTGACCTTCACACCGATCTTCGCCCAGTCGGACTGCAGCATTTCGGCCATCAGGCGGGCGTTCGGGTTGTAGGGACGCTGCACGGGCATGGCCCACAGCGTCAGGTCGAAACCGTCGGGGTAACCGGCCTCCTTCAGCAGCGCCTTGGCTTTGTCGACGTCATAGGGGGCGTCTTTCAGGCTCTTGTTGTAGCCCCACTGGGTGGGCGGCATCGGATTGGTGGCAATCTGGCCGGCGCCCTGGTACACGGACTCGATGATCGCCTTCTTGTTGATCGACATATCCAGCGCGCGACGCACCTGCACGTTATCGAGCGGCTTCTTGGTCGTGTTGTAGCCGAGGATGCCCAGATTGAAGCCCACCTCGCTCGGCATCGCCAGCGACGAATCGGCCTTGACCGCTGGGATGTCCGCAGGACGCGGGTAGGCCATCACCTGACACTCGCCGCGCTTCAACTTCTGCAACCGCACCGCCGGGTCGACGGTGATCGCGAAGATCAGCTTGCCCACTTTCACGACGCCCGGTTTCCAGTAGTCCGGATTACCGTCGAAGCGGATGGTGTCGTCCTTGGTGTAGCTGCGGAAGATGAACGGTCCCGTGCCGACTGGGAACAGATTGATGTCCGAGGCGTTGCCGGCCTTCAGCAGTTGATCGGTGTATTCCGCTGACAGAATCGACGCGAACGGCATCGCAATCTGCTGCAGGAACGGCGCATCGACCTGTTTGAGCGTGAAGCGCACCGTGTAGGGATCGAGCGCCTCGATCTTGCTGATGTTCTTCGCGAGCCCGAGGTCGCTGAAGTAAGGAAACGGCACCGGATAGGCCTTATGGAACGGCTGGTCCGGATCGAGCATCCGCTCGTAGGTGAAGACGACGTCGTCCGCGTTGAACTCGCGGGTCGGCTTGAAGAACGAGGTGGTTTGAAACTTCACCCCGTGGCGCAGATGAAACGTGTACTGCAGGCCGTCCGGGGAGACGTCCCACGTCTCGGCAAGCCCAGGTTCGATGTCGGTGCTGCCGTGGGCGAACTCGACCAGCCGGTTGTAGACCGTGTAGGAGCCGGCGGTGAACTCGACGCTGGTGGTGTACTGGGCGCTGTCAAAGCCCGCTGGGCTGCCTTCGGAGCAGAACACCAGGGTCTTGTCAGGCAAGGACGCAGCGGGAGCGGAGACGGGTGTGAAACATGCCGTCGCGACGGCCAGGGTTGTCAATGCGGGCAGGCAATACTGGCGAACTACGAACAGCATGGATGACACTGTCATGACGTTCTCCGGTCAGCAACCAGGTTGGCTGCGCCTTGATCATAGACAGCACAATATTCAGCTTCAATACACGGTTCTACCCGGCGCGCCTTGCAATGGGGCGCATGCGTCTGCGGCGGCGCACCAAATCAGCCTCGTGCGAAGCGGCAAGCGTCTTGGCGGCGTGTGTGGGGTAAAAGGCGGTGAAGCGAGCGCGGCAGAATGCCAGGCGGGGCCCAAGCGAGGGCTCAGGCAGGAATGAACCGCGCAGCCAACCGGCCGCGCGGTGTAAAGCTCAAGCCTTATGCACCCAGCCGCTCGCAGATGGCCTTAGTGGCCGCTGCGTTGTTGAGCGTATAAAAATGCAACCCCGGCACGCGGGCGTCAACGAGACGCTGACACAGGTCCGTGACCACATCCAGTCCGAACGCACGAATCGCTTCGCGATCGTCGCCGAAGCTTTCCAGGCGGCGCGCCACCCAGCGCGGCACTTCCGCGCCGCACATCTCGGAGAAGCGCATCAACTGCGAAAAGTTCGTGATCGGCATGATGCCGGGTACGATCGGCACGTCGACGCCGAGCTTGCGCGCGTCGTCGACAAAGCGGAAATACGCATCCGCGTTGAAGAAGTACTGTGTGATGGCCGAATTGGCACCGGCCTTCACCTTGCGGGCGAAGTTCTCCAGATCGTGGCGCGGCGAGCGCGACTGCGGGTGGTATTCCGGGTAGCCGGCCACCTCGATCCAGAACCAGTCGCCGAACTCGGCACGAATGAAGCTCACCAGTTCCGACGCGTAACGCAGCTCACCGACCTCACCCATACCGGACGGCAGGTCGCCGCGCAACGCAACAATATGACGGATGCCATGCGCGCGGTACTCGCCCAGGATCGCCCGCAGGCTCTCTTTCGACGAGCCGATGCACGACAGGTGCGGCGCCGCCTGCAGCCCTTCCTTCGCCATATCGACAACGGTGTCGAGCGTGCCTTGCTGCGTGGAACCGCCGGCGCCGAACGTCACGGAGACGAACTTCGGCTTGAGCGGTGCGAGTTGCGCACGCGTCGCGCGCAGCTTCTCAACGCCGTCCGCCGTCTTGGGCGGGAAAAATTCGAATGAAATTTCGAGCGGACTCATGACTCGATCGCCCTTCTAAAAATGATGCTCACCTCAGCCGAAACTTTTGTTGCCGAAGATGAGCGCGGACAGCAGCCAGGAAACGATGCTGTACAGGATCGAACCGATGAACGCCGACCAGAAACCCGACACTTCGAAGCCCTTCAGCAGCGACGCACACAGCCAGAAGCACAGTGCGTTGACGACCAGGATGAAGAGTCCGAGCGTGATGATCGTCACGGGCAGCGTCAACAGGATCAGCACCGGGCGCAGCACCGTGTTGATCAGGCCGAGCACCACAGCGACGATCAGCGCGGTGCCGAAGCTGCGGATGTGGATCGAGGGCACGAGGTACGTGATGATCAGGAGCGCGAGCGCATTGATCACCCAGGTCAGCAGCACGGTCATGTAAAGCTCCTTTTAGGCTGAGGGTCCAGAATTGAGCGGAACAGGCCGGCGATGAAACAAAGGCGGCTCGCCGTACCGGCACCGCCTTTGCCCCATGCCGCTCGCCATGTGACCATGGCGTGCAGCGCGGGATGCTGTAGCGACGCTCTGCGCGCCGCTACAGCCGCCTGATAACTGCCCTGCTTAGTAACGATAGTGGTTCGGCTTGAACGGACCGTTCTTGTCGACGCCGATGTAGCCGGCCTGCTCGTCCGACAGCACGGTCAGGTTCGCGCCGATGCGCGCCAGATGCAGGCGGGCAACCTTCTCGTCGAGATGCTTCGGCAGCACATACACCTTGTTCTCGTACTTCGAGCCTTCGGTGAACAATTCGATCTGTGCGAGCGTCTGGTTCGTGAACGAGTTCGACATCACAAACGACGGGTGGCCGGTGGCGCAACCGAGGTTCACGAGGCGGCCTTCAGCCAACAGGATCACGCGCTTGCCGTCCGGGAAAATGATGTGGTCGACCTGCGGCTTGATGTTGTCCCACTGATACTGACGGGTCGACGCAATGTCGATTTCCGAGTCGAAGTGACCGATGTTGCAGACGATCGCGTTGTGACGCATCGCCTTCATGTGGTCGTGGCCGATCACGTGGAAGTTGCCGGTGGCCGTCACGAAGATGTCGGCCTTGTCGGCGGCGTATTCCATTGTCACGACACGGTAGCCTTCCATCGCCGCCTGCAGTGCGCAGATCGGATCGATTTCCGTGACCCACACGGTCGCGCCCAGACCGCGCAGCGATTGCGCGCAGCCCTTGCCCACGTCGCCGTAACCTGCGACCACCGCGATCTTGCCGGCGATCATCACGTCGGTGGCGCGCTTGATACCGTCGACGAGCGACTCACGGCAGCCATACAGGTTGTCGAACTTCGACTTGGTGACCGAGTCGTTGACGTTGATGGCCGGGAACGGCAGACGGCCTTCCTTTTCCATCTGGTACAGACGGTGCACGCCGGTCGTGGTTTCTTCCGTCACGCCCTTGATGTGGGCGAGGCGCGTGGAGTACCACGTCGGGTCCGCGTCGAGGTGCGAAGCGATCGACTTGTACAGTGCGACTTCTTCTTCGTTAGTCGGCTTGGCGATAACCGAGCGGTCCTTCTCGGCCTTCGAACCGAGGATCAGCAGCAACGTGGCGTCGCCGCCGTCGTCGAGGATCATGTTGGCGAATTCGCCGTTCGGCCATTCGAAAATGCGGTGCGAGAATTCCCAGTATTCGTCGAGCGATTCGCCCTTGAACGCGAACACCGGCGTACCGGCCTTGGCGATCGCGGCAGCGGCGTGATCCTGCGTCGAGAAGATGTTGCACGAAGCCCAACGGACGTCGGCGCCGAGCGCGGTCAGCGTCTCGATCAGCACGCCGGTCTGGATCGTCATGTGCAGCGAACCGGCGATGCGTGCGCCCTTCAGCGGCTGCCTGGCCTTGTATTCTTCGCGCGTTTGCATGAGACCCGGCATTTCGGTCTCGGCGATGTTCAGTTCCTTGCGGCCCCAGTCGGCAAGCGACAGGTCGGCAACAATGAAATCCTGGGAATTTTTGGAATCGATAACTGCGGCGTTCATCACGCCCTCCTTTCTAAGAAATTGACTAGAAATTTGACGTGAGCGCGGTTCGATGCGGTGACCAGGAAAGCGCAGCGCGCATTCAAGCCGTCCGATTGAAAGCCTCCGAGCCTGGCGGGCGGCCAGCGAATGCAGATTCGCGGTACCCGTCGCAACGCTCCTCAGAGACGAACGGCGATTGTAGCAAATCGAGATGAACTCGGGGTGACGTGGGGTGATGCGAGGGACTTGGACGCTTCTTGGGGGCTTTAGGCCGCTCCACCGGCTGACGTGCTCAATGTGCGCAGTTGCGCGATGCCGGCCCTGGCCGCTTCGAGGAACTGGCCGGAAAGGCGGAACGACTCCTCGACATCGGCCTGAACCGGCGTCTGCATACGGAAGCAGATGCGGAAATAGCGCTCGGCATGGATGCGCGGATGGTAGTGCATGCGCACACGCTTGGCGTCGTTCAGACGCCGGTTGCCGAACAAATCGCGCAGGGCCCACGAAAACGCGCCGTCTTCACCGCCGTTGCGGCGGAAAAAGTCGTCCATCGGGAAGCCGCCGAAGGCCGCGTAGACCGGCCGGCGAATGACGAGGCTGCTCGGCACCGTATTGCTCAGCGTCGCGGCGTGCGTCTCGAACTGCGGATGCCCAACGATCTGCGCCGGAAAGCCGACGTATTCGACGTCGAGCCGGATCGAGGCTTCGGTGGGATGGTGCTCGAGAAAGCCGCTCGCGGCCGCGAGCGCGCCGGGGTAGTACTCGTCGTCGGCGAGCAGCGGCTGCGTGGCGTGCATCGCCGCCCAGTTGCGCGCCCGCGCGGCGCCGCCGTTCGCGGGCATCCGCAGCAAACCGATGCGTGCGTCACGCTCGCCGTAGCGGCGCACGATTTCGATCGAATCGTCGCTCGATCCGTCATCCACGACGATGATCTGCGCCACCTCGGGCTGCATGACACAGCTCTCGAGCGTGCGTGCGAGGGTGGCGGCTGCGTTGTAGCAGGGAATGATGATCGAAATGGGCAGCATGACAGGCGCGGAGAACGGCGCAAAAAGCGCGGGCGAATAGTGGCGCTCATCATAGCGCGGCTGCTTTGACGGTCATCCCGAAAACGCGTTGACCCCGCTTGCGTTTGCCGGCGGTTGTGCATCGCGGAGGCAAGGCGCGCGCTCGTGAGAACCCCTACGTGACTTTCGCTAAAAGTGGGTGTAGGTTGCACCGCAACATAAATATAATGACTCACCATCGTCAAAATCATTCCGTATTGGAATTCCGGAGCCTGAGATCGTGGAACTTCGTGCCCTCCGCTATTTCGTCGAAGTCGTGCGCCAGCAGAGCTTTACCGTGGCCGCCGAGCAGATGTTCGTCACCCAGCCGACCATCAGCAAGATGGTGAAATCGCTGGAAGACGAGATCGGCTCGCCGCTGTTATTGCGAGACGGCCGTCAGATGGTGCTCACGGACGCCGGCCGCATCGTCTATCAGCGCGGTCAGGACGTGCTCGCGGCGCACGCGAGATTGCAGGCCGAGCTCAACGATCTGGACACGCTCGGACGCGGGGAGCTGACCATCGGTATTCCGCCGATGGGCGGATCGCTCTTCACGCCCGCCATTGCCGTCTTCCGGCAGCGCTATCCGAAGATCGAGCTGAAGCTCTTCGAACAGGGCTCGCGGGCCATCGAAACGGCGCTGATCAACGGAGAGCTGGAGCTAGGTGGCGTGCTGCAACCCGTGGATGCCGAACACATCGACGTGCTGCCGATGACGCATCAGCGGCTCTGGCTGGTCGCGCGCCGCGGTTCACGCTGGGACGACCTGCAGCAGGCGCCGCTCGCGGATCTCGCGGGCGAGCCGTTCGTGTTCTATGGCGAAAGCCTCGCGCTCAATGACGTGGTCCTGAGCGCCTGCCGCGCGGCCGGCTTCACGCCGACCATTGTCGGGCGCAGCGGTCACTGGGATTTCATGGCGGCGTTGGTGCTGGCCGGCGTCGGCATTGCGCTGTTGCCCGCGCCCTATTGCCGGCGCCTGGACGCGACGCAGTTCACCTGCCGGCCAGTGGTTGACCCTGAGATTCCATGGGAAATGGCGATCGGCTGGCGGCGCAATGGCTACCTCTCCCACGCCGCACGGGCGTGGCTCGACGTGGCGCGCGACACCCTGCGGACGCAGACCGGCGACGACCTGATGCACTGGCCCGACATCGGCATTACCGGGGCCGCGCCGACTGGTGTTGCATCGACGGGCGCGGATGCTGGCGGCGCCTAGACGTCACGAGATCCGCTAGTGCTGGCGTTGGTGCTGGTGCCATTGCCGCCACCGCCGCCATCGCCCAAATAAAACATGCCGCCCGGCTTGCGCCGGGTGGCATGTTTCACCTCAGCGCACGGACCTCGTCCGCGCTTGCTTGGTTGTGCGACTTACTGTTGCTGCTGTCCGTCGACGAACTCGATGCGGCGGTTCGCAAAGCGGCCGCTCGCCGTGTCGTTGCTAGCAACCGGACGCGCATCGCCGTAGCCTTGCGCGATCAACGAGTTAGCGGACACGCCGGTCTTGATGAGGAACGCACGAACGGATTCGGCACGCTTCTTCGACAGTTGCAGATTCGCCTGGTCACCGCCGACATTGTCCGAGTAGCCCGCCACCTCGAGCTTCGCAGCTTTGCCGTTGTGCGAGCAAGCCATCAGCACCTGAGCCGACTGACGCAGGTCTTCCACAGCCGATGCCGGCACGTGGGCGCTTGCACTCGCGAAGTTGATGACCTGCAGGTTCAGCACCTTGACGACATCAGCCACCGCGCACGAGCTATCCGGTGCGAGCAGACCGTTGACGGCGCTGCGGAACGTCTGCGTCGCGTCAGCCACGGGCTGGTCCACGTTGAACGAGCCGATCTGGTACGACGCGCCGAACAGCGATTTCAGGCGGTCAAGCCAGCCGAGTTTGGCGTTCGCAGCCACGCCGCTCAGTTCGATGTGCGTACCGTCCAGCTTTACTTCCGCACCCGGCAGCCCCATCAGCGACATCAGAGCGTCGAGGTGCGAGACCCAGTCCGCCGGTTTGGTGTCCGGATCGACGGTGATGTTCGCGGTGAAGTGATGGGCGCCGAATTTCTTTGTCAGTGCATCGAGCACCGTGGCCTTTTCGGCTTCGCTGCCAACGGTCGCGTTAAGCGTCGGCTTGCCGGCCGGATCGACCGTGAAGCTCAACTGACTGTCTTTGGTGGGTGCCGGTGCGGCGGCCGGCTGTGACGCCTCCGCGGCGCTCGCAGCAACGGCCGAAGCTGCCGTATCCGCAGCAGCCGGGACCGATGCGGCAGCCTCGCTAGCCGCGACGGCCGGCTCAGAAGCGGCCACCGCTGCCAGCGCGGAGGCCGACTGAGCCGGTGCCGAGACTTCCGCCGTCTGTTCATGGTTGCAACCGCGCAGGAACAGGAACGCGAGCACCGCAGCAATCGCGGCGAGCAGCCACCACAACCACTTGTGGGAGCGCCGCTCTTCACGCAGCACGGCGTCGACCGGCACGCGCGGCGCACCGTGCGCGGACGGAGCCGGCTGCGCGGCCGGCGTGGCCGGGGCCGCCGGATGTTCGATATGCGCGGAGACCGCTTTCAGTTGCGACAGGACGTTGCCCATGAACGCAGCGACGCCGCCCAGACCGAGCGCCGACAGCAGCCCGTCGTTCAGGTACGGGGCAATAGGCGGCAACTGATGGCCGAGCAGCGTCGGCAATTGTCCGACGCTGCCTTGAGCGTCGAGGAAATGGCGCTTCAGCACGCCGAAAACGGTTGCGCCGACAATGCCCGTCAATGCATGCGTCGACTGGGCCGGCACGCCGGTTTGCGCGGCGATGGTGTCGCTCAGGCCGTCGACCCGGCGATCCGTCACGCGCTCCAGCAGTTTGCGGCCAGCGCCTTCGAGCTGGCTCAAGCCCGCCGTGCTGGCAAGCAGGTGCGGCAGTTGTTCGCCGATGTGCGCGTTGACTTCGGGCGCCATGATCGTCGTGAACAGCGCGCGTGCGCCTTCCAGCGTGGCGCCTTTGTGCAACAGCGCGGCGACCAGCGCCGGCGCAGCTACGGTAATGACTTTTTCCGTTGCCTCTCCCGGCAGCCCGAAGCGCCCGGACAGTTGCCGCACCACGCTGTCCGACAGCGCGGACTGAATCAGTTGAATGACATTAATACTCATCGACTCGTTCCTTGAGTGTGCGAACGCGCCACCTGACACGCTCTTTTTCGCCGCGAGAGTATAGGGGCGTGAAAATCTCAAAAACGGATCGAGAAGATTAATTACATAAATTCGGAATAGTCTTCAAATACCCCCGAATTGCCGTCTTATATCGAGCATTTCGCTTCATCTCGCCGGGAGCCTTATCGACGGGCCAAGAGGAAATTTCAGACGGATTTATGGGATTAATCCGACAAGTCGCTCACGTAATCCCCCGAATCAGGCCAGCGTCCCCGCCACCGCGCCGACCTGCGCTGACGCCCCAGCGCGGCGCGCTGCCGCGATGAATTCCGCCGCCCGCTCACCGATCATCACGGTCGGCGCATTCGTATTGCCGCCGATCAACGTCGGCATCACGGACGCATCGACGATCCGCAGTCCCGTCACGCCGCGCACCCGCAACTGCGGATCGACCACCGCCGCAGGATCGCTGCCCATCCGGCAGGTCGCGACCGGGTGATAGATCGTGTCGGCGTGCTGCGCGATGGTCTCGCGCAGCTCCTCGCGGCTTTGGCCCGGATGCGTGTACAACTCCGTTCCGCCGCACAGCGCCAGCGACGGCGCATCGAGAATCCGCCGCGCAATATGCGCGCCTTCCATCAGCAGGTCGAGATCGCGCGGATCGCTCAGGAAGCGTGGATCGATCACCGGCGCTTGCCGCATGTCCGGGCTGGCGAGCGTCACCGTGCCGCGGCTATGCGGCCGCAGCACGCACACGTGCAGCGAATAGCCGTGGCCCCAGTGCATATGCCGGTTGTGATCGTCGACGAGCGCCGCGCAGAAGTGCAACTGCAGATCAGGGCGTTCGAGCGTGGGCCGGCTCTTCAGGAACCCGCCCGCCTCCGCGACGTTGCTCGACAGCATGCCCGTACCGTGCCGCATGAAGCTCACGAACTGCGGCACCATCCGCGCGATGCCGCGCAGCGAGAAGCCGGTCGGCTCGATCGACACCACTCGCTTGTTGATCGTGAAATCGATATGGTCGATCAGGTTCTGGCCGACCTGCGGCGCGTCGTGAAGCACCGGCACTCCGAACGATTGCAGATGCGCGGCCGGTCCAATACCCGAGCACATCAGCAACTGCGGCGTATTGAACGCGCCCGCCGCCAGCACCACCTCGGCCCGTGCTTCGAGCGTCTCGGTGCGCCCGCCGCGCACGATCTCGACGCCGCTCGCGCGCTTGCCGTCGAAGGTCACGCGCAGCACCGTGGCATCCGCCAGCGTGTGCAGATTGGGGCGGTCGCGGCCGTAGATATAGGCCCGCGCGACGCTGCAACGCCGTCCATCGCGCTGCGTCACCTGGTAGAAACCGATCCCTTCCTGGTCCTCGCCGTTGAAATCGGCATTGGCACGGTGCCCCGCTTCGAGCGCGGCCTTCACAAAGCGCTGCGAGAACGGGTTGCGAAAGCGCAGATCGCTGACGGTCAATGGTCCGTCCCCGCCATGCCACGCATCCGCGCCACGTTCGTTGCCTTCGGCACGGCGAAAGTACGGCAAGACGTCCGACCAGGCCCAACCATGGCAACCCAGTTGCGCCCACTCGTCGTAATCGAGTGGATGGCCGCGCGTATAAACCATGGCGTTGATCGCGCTGGAGCCGCCGAAGCCGCGTCCTCGCGGCTGATAACCGCGCCGGCCCGCCAGAGCCGGTTGCGGTGTGGTCTCATAGCCGTAATTGGTCTTGAGCTTGTGCGGCACGACGGCCGCCACGCCAACCGGCATATTGACGAACAGATTGCGGTCCGTGTGCGGCCCGGCTTCGATCAGCGCGATCGTCGCGTCGGGACAGGCGTCCGCGAGACGGCCCGCCAGCGAACAGCCGCCAGACCCCGCACCTACGATGATGTAGTCGTATTGCATCCGCTCCCTCCTGATTCGGACCGCGTGATGCGGCCTGCTGTCTCGTGCACACTTGTCTACGTGCGTTTCCTGCGCATTGTAGGGAGCGTTGTCACCGTGCGGCGGGTCCGCGCCAGAGCGATCCCTCTAAACGAAACACGCATCGCGACCCTATGATGAAAGGTGGGACCGCCGAGGTGCACTCGGCGGCAACCAGGGGCCGCGCGGCGCCCAGAGGCGTAGCATTCAAACACAGCATCACGCGTGCTGCGTAACTGGCACACGGCACGGCATCCCTCGATAAAACAAGCGCCCCCTCGAAAACAAGCGCCCCCTCGATCAGAGCACAGCACAGATCCGGCGAACGGAGACAGCAGATGGAACGGCATGGCCCCGGAACAACGCACGATGTCACCAATCAGGTCCCGCCGCTGGCGGATTACAACCTGTTTGCCAGCGATGCCGCCCTCGTCGCCGCCCTCGAACGCGATGGCGGCGCGTGGCATCGCGAGACGCTGCTGCGCGACGGCGCGGCGCTAACCACGCCGGAGACGCTGGCGCTCGCCGAAGTCGCGAATCGCCATACTCCGGAGCTGTTCACGTTCAGCCCACGCGGCGAGCGCATCGACGCGCTCGAATTTCACCCGGCCTGGCACACCCTGCTGTCCTTGCTGCGGCGCGAAGGACTGCACGCGCTGCCGTTCTCCGATCCGCAACGTGGCGCGATGGCCGCACGCTGCGCCGGCTACTTCCTGCATGCGCAAATCGAGTCCGGTTCGCTATGCCCGACCACCATGACCTTCGCCAGCATCCCCGTGCTGCAGCGCGAACCCGCGCTGTTCGAGACGCTGCGCGACAAACTCTATGCGCGCGAACACGATCCGCGCGACCTGCCGCTCACGCAGAAAACCTCGGCATTGATCGGCATGGGCATGACCGAGAAACAGGGCGGTTCCGACGTGCGCAGCAATCAGACCCGCGCGTACGCCACGGGCGCGGCGAGCGGGCGCGGCGGTGAATACCGTTTGGTCGGCCATAAGTGGTTCTTTTCCGCGCCGCAATGCGACGCCCATCTGGTGCTGGCCCGTACCGACGATCACGAGGGCCTGTCCTGTTTCTTCGTGCCGCGCTTCGCACCCGACGGCAGTAAAAACGCGGTGCAAATCCAGCGCCTGAAAAACAAGCTCGGCAATCGCTCGAACGCGAGCAGCGAAGTCGAATTTCTCGACGCGTTCGGCATCCTGATCGGCGACGAAAGACGGGGCGTGCCGACCATCATCGAAATGGCCAACTACACGCGGCTCGATTGCGTGATCGGCAGTGCCGCCTTGATGCGTGCCGCTTTCGTGCAGGCGATCCATCATGCGCGGCATCGCAGCGCGTTCGGCCGGCATCTGGCCGAGCAGCCGCTGATGCAAAACGTGTTGGCCGACCTCGCGCTGGAATCCGAAGCGGCGACGGTGCTGTTCATGCGGCTTGCCCGCGCCTTCGAAGACGCGGCGAGCGCGCCTGAAGAACGCGCATGGCGGCGCATCGTCACGCCGGCCGCGAAGTACTGGGTCTGCAAGCGCACGCTCGAGTTCACCGGCGAAGCAATGGAGGTATGGGGCGGCAATGGCTATGTCGAAGAAGGACCGATGGCGCGCTTTTATCGCGAGGCGCCGGTCAATTCGATCTGGGAAGGCTCCGGCAACGTGATGTGCCTCGACGTGTTGCGCGCCATGGAGCGCGAAGCCGATGCCGCGCAGGCGTTGTTTGCCGCCTGGCGGGCCGATGCGCAAGGGCATCCCGCGCTCACCGCCGCACTCGAACGTCTCGCCGCCACGCTCAAAGCTGCGCCGGAAACGCGCGAGGCGTCGGCGCGCCGGATCGCCCAGCAGGTTGTGTTGACCGCCCAGGCGACGCTGCTGGTGCGCTATGCGCCGGCGGCCGTGGCCGATGCCTTCGTCGCGACGCGCCTCGCCGACGGCTGCGGCGAGAGCGGGCGCGTGTACGGCACGCTGCCGTCCACATTCGATCATGCGGCGATCATCGAACGGGCCTTCCCGGCCTGATCAAAATAAGCGCGGCCAACCGCGCATCGACAACCATCAAGGGAGTGGACATGAAGAACGATCTGCCGGAGATTGCCGCGCTCGAAGCGCTGCTGCGCGAACAACGCGAGGCGTATCTGCGCGCGCCGTATCCGGCATGGGACAACCGCGCAGCGCATCTAAAGGCGTTGCGCTCGATGCTGCTCGACAACCGCGAAGCGCTTGCCGAAGCGATGAACGCGGACTTCGGCAACCGCGCCAAGGAAGAAATCCTGCTCGCCGAGTTCCTCGTCCTGAAAGGCGAGATTGACGGCGCGCTCAGGCACGGCAAGCGCTGGATGAGAGCCCAGCGGCGCAGCACCAACAAGTGGCTATTGCCGGCGCGGGCGAAGGTGATCCCGCAGCCGCTCGGCGTGGTCGGCATCATCGTGCCGTGGAACTACCCCGTGCTGCTCGCTGCCGGTCCGCTCGTGAGCGCTCTCACCGCCGGCAACCGCGCCATCGTCAAGATGTCGGAGCTGACGCCGCGCACCTCGGCCCTGTTCGAGCAACTGATCGCGAAGACCTTCGCGCGCGACCACGTCACCGTGGTGAATGGCGACGCCGCGCTCGCCGCCGCCTTCAGCGCGCAACCGTTCGATCATCTGCTGTTCACCGGCTCGACCAACGTGGGCCGCGAGGTGATGCGCGCCGCCGCTGGACATCTGACGCCCGTCACGCTCGAACTGGGCGGCAAGTCGCCCGCGATCGTCGGACCGAATGCGCGCTTCGACAACGCGGTCGACAACCTCGTTGCCGGCAAGACGATGAATGCCGGGCAAACCTGCATCGCGCCCGACTACGTGCTGGTGCCGCGCGGCAAGGAGCAGGCGTTCATCGATCGGGCTCGCTCGCGCATGACGGCGATGTATCCGGATTTCGCGCGCAATCGCGACTACACGTCGATCATTTCCGAGCGTCATTTCGCGCGGCTGCTGCGCCTCGTCGAGGAGGCGCAGGCGGCCGGCGCGCAACTCCATCCACTAGCCGACGGCGCCGCCGACGCGGCGACGCGGCGTTTTCCGCTGATCGCCGTGACGAACGCGGCCGACGAGACCGCGCTGATGCAAGAGGAGATTTTTGGGCCGCTGCTGCCGATCGTGCCCTACGACACGCTCGACGACGCCATCGCCTGGATCAACGCCCGCCCGCGACCGCTCGCCCTGTACCTGTACGACGACGATGCGGCAACGATCCGCCGTGTCGAGCGGGAAACCATAGCGGGCGGCATGGCGGTCAACGAAACGCTGATGCATATGGCCTGCGAGAGCCTGCCCTTCGGCGGCGTCGGTGCAAGCGGGATGGGGGCGTACCACGGTTATGAAGGCTTCGTGACCTTCTCGAAGATGAAGCCGGTGCTCACCCAGGCGCGCTGGAATGCGCGGGGGCTGATCGCGCCGCCGTATGGCAAGCGCGTCAACGCGCTGCTCAAACTGATGCTGCGGTTCTAGGGGGTATGGCTGAAGGGCAGGCTCGGGATCGATCGGGCCGCCCAGGCGTGTCGCGAAAGAAACCCTAGTCGCCCTTCACCTCGACCGGCTCGAGCGCGGTCGACGGCGGTTCGTCCGCCGCACCGCTTTCCAACCGATGCAGCCACGCCAGCAGTTCGGCCACCGCCTGATAGAGCTGCGGCGGAATGCGCGCATCCAGATCCACCTGCATCAGCAGCGACACCATCTCGGGCGCCTCGTGGACATACAGCCCCGCCTCTTTGGCCCGTTGAATGATCATTTCCGCGAGCAGGCCGTAGCCCTTCGCGATCACGCGCGGCGCGAGGTCGCTGTTCTGTGCGTCGTAGACGAGCGCGGCTGCGCTCTTGCGATGCGTGCGGCTCATCACATGTCCCAGTCGAAATCGGTGTCCGTCGTCGTGGTCGGCCACTGGGCGCGTTCCGGGCGCCCCGGACGTGCCGGAGGCGTCTGGCGTTCAACACGCTCTGGGCGTGCAGGCCGCTCGGTCCGCTCCGGACGGAAACCACGGCGCGGCGTGCTTTTCGGATCACCGGCTGTTGCATCGCCGCCGGCCGGCGCCGTACGCGCATAGGCCGAGGCTGCCGCCTGAGCGGCTGCGGCAGCCGCAGCGCTCGACGAGCCGGGCGGCACGGCGCCCCCCACCTCGCGAATCGACAGACCGCTCAATTCAATGCCGGCAGCGGCGAGGCGCTGCCTGAAACCCTCGCTTTGCTCGACGAGCCGCGCCGCGCCAAGCGGACTGGCCAGCACCCGCGCGGACAACCGGTTGCCGTTGAGGACCAGTTCGGCATCCACGGTACCCAGCATCGGCAACGACAACGTCAGCCGGGTCCGCCACGGATAGTCCTCCTCCGCGCTGGCGCCCCCGCCGCCACGCTCCCACTCGTCGCCGTCCTGCTGGACGGTCCAGTCGAGTTTCGCGCCCGGCCACGCTTCGCCGCTCCAGCGAAACTGTCCGGTGGCGAGCATGTCGAGTTGCTGGCGCACCAGCGGAATCGTCGCCGCGTTGATCGCCGTGGCGACCGATTGGGTCGCCTGCGTCGGCGTATCGCTCGTCTGGGTAACGGCGGCATGCAGGGCGGCGCGCTCAGGCTGGGCGGACAGATCGGAAAGCGAATTCGCCAGCACTTCCCCGGCGGCGAAGCGCGCGGCCTGGGGCGACAGAATCGAAGCCTGCGGGCGGGCCGCGCTGTTTCCCTCGGCGGCACCGCTGGCGGTCTGCGTCGTGCCAGGCCGGGCCTGCTGCTGCGCGGGTGTCGACGCTGAGCCGGGCTGCGCGCCGGCATCGGCGTCGGCCGCCCAGTCGAGCGGCAATTGCGCGGCGGTATCGAGGAGACGGTTTTGTGGTTCGCTGGCGAGATCGGGCAGCGTGAACTGGCCGGCCAGCCACTGCGCCAGATGCGCTTCGTAGAACAGGCCGCTGCCTGCTACGGTCTGCTCGAGCGCCGCGGCCAGCGCTGCGACCGGCACCGGCGAGGCCGCCACGCTGGTGGCGGCCGTGGCGGTCGTGCCCGTCGCGCTGGTTGGATTGGCTGTGTTTGCGGTGTCCGCCGCGTTTGAATTGCCTGCAAGCGCGGCGTTTGGATTACCCGCATCGGCGGCCTGGCCGCCCGCCGAATCGAACAGGGGAAGTTCAGCCATCTCGACGTCGAGCGCCGGTGCGGCCGGCCAGATCGGCAACTGGCCGAGAATGGCCGTGGTCACCTCGCCACCGGAGAGCGCAATGGCGTTGAGTGTCTGTGCGACTGCGGACAAGACGGTCTGCGCGGAGGCAGGCGGCGGCGTCGGCACCTCGGGGGTGCCCGGCGCGACCGGGGTGTCCCCGCTCAGCGCGGATGCACCCGCTTGCGCCGTGCTCGGCGCGCCAGGAGCGATATTGAGCAGGCTGTCGACCCGGCTCGCAAGCAGTGAAGCGATGGCCGTGTCGATTCCGTTCATGCCATTCCTTTGGATTTACACCTGACTGCGCGCGGCAAACGCAGTCAATTTATCGCAGTCAAAAAAGCTCAGCGGGCTCCGTACAATTCCTTGAGCACCCGTGCCGGCCGGCCGGCAAATAGCGCCGACAGGTTCGCCATGCGCGGGTTGGCCAAATCGCGGATCGCCGCGTCGTCCGCCAGAATCCGCCGGATCAGATCGAATTTGCGCGCGCGCTCCAACTCGTTGAGCCTCACCCCGGTTTCCGCGTCTTTTAACGCATCGACGAGGTGCCGGTACTCTTCCTGCAACGGCACCAGATCGCTCCACAGGGCGCGGCGAGCGGCCAGCAGCATGCGTGCGGAAATCGCTGCGATCGCCTCGTAGCGGGCAAAATATTCTGCGTTCGAAGTCATCTCATACTTTCCGCGGACGGCTGTGCCGCCATCCGCGCGATCTCCGGGGCAATCCCGATCCACGCTTCTTCGAGCGTGGCCAGCAGGCGGTCGACTTCGACCAGCATCGCCTCGCTCTGCTTTACGTTGGCTTCGAACAGACGACGCGCCATATAGGTGTACAGCGCGTTCAGACGTTCTCCAATCTCACCGCCTGCTTCGACGTTGAGCGATGCCTGCAGCCCGCTTTCGATAATCCGGATCGCCTTGCTGATCGCTTCCCCACGCGCGGCCACGGATGTCACGCCGCCCTGCTGCAGGTGCATGCGCGCCTGGGCGATGGCCTGGCGGGCACCCTGATACAGCATGACGATCAGACGATGAGGATTGGCACCCATCACCCCTGTTTGGACGCCGACACGTGCGTATGCGTTGGCTCCAGCGTGTCCTGGGGAAAACATGGGCGCTCCTCCTTTACTGCGAATTCGGAAAGTATGAGACGTGGCACCGGGCGCGTCGCCGCGCTCGGACTCGTCCCTCTACTTGGGTTATCGGATGGGCAACGGAAAAGCTTTAGGCCGCTGTAAGGAGGTTTAAGGCGAATTTGCGCAAAAAATCGGCAGTGCGGCTCGCAGTCTGGCCGCGCCACGGGTCCCGGCCGCGGGCCTCGCCCGCGAACCGTTCACCCGCGCTGGCCCGCAAGCGGGCCGGCCTGCCACCTCTTCAGACCGACATCTGCATGATCTCGTTGTAGGCGGAAACCAGCTTGTTGCGCACCTGCAGGCCGAACTGGAAGCCGAGGTTGGCTTTCTGTCCGTCGATCATCACATCGTTCAGCGACACGTTGGACGCGCCGACTTCGAATGCCTTCGCCTCGCCGTCCGCGGTCTTCTGATCGTCGCTGATCTTGTCGAGCGATGCCTTGAGCGCCGACGCAAAACCGCCCGAGCTTGCCGCTCCGACCTGATTCGCCACTGTTTCGGTGCCGCCGGCGGCCTGCGCGGCCATCGCCTGCATTTGCTGCAGCGCCGACGAGAGCGCGTTCACGGGCATTGTCATGTTCTCTCCAGAGGAAGGTAGAGCGGCGCAGCAGTGGCTGCCGCAGCGACGGCTGCCATAGCCAAGCCTGCCGATCTGACCGAGAGAATATCAGCGGGCCTGGTTCGAAAGACCCGAAACTAGGGGGGAAACCCTGCTCTATTCGAGCAATCGGGTTGTTCGTGCCTGCGCATAATTCCAATGGTGAAAGTCTCTGTCCGTGCGCCCGCCGACCCCGGTGTGGCGGCAAGCGGCAGGACCCCAGGCATCCCGGAGATACCCGACGCATGGATTCGTCAGCCAACTCGTTGATCAACCCCGACGCCCGTATGGGCCTCGCCGGCGCGCAAGCGCCTGGCGGTGGGCCCGCCGTCGGCCAGGCCGGCGGCGCCGCGGACCTCGGCGGTGGAGGTCTCGGCGGCAACTTTACGCAGCGCCTATCCGGCTTGACGCAGATGCGCGGCAATCCGCGCGCGCCGCTGATTTTTGCGGTCGCCGTGCTGGTGGCCGTGGTGGTCGGCCTGTGGCTCTGGTCGCGCGCCCCCGACTACAAGGTGCTTTATAGCAACCTCTCGGACCAGGACGGCGGCTCGATCATCACTGCACTGCAGGCGGCCAACATCCCCTACAAGTTTTCCGATGGCGGCGGCGCGATTCTCGTGCCGGCCGATGAGGTGCACGAAATGCGCCTGCGCCTCGCCTCCCAAGGCTTGCCGAAGAGCGGCTCGGTCGGCTTCGAACTGATGGACAACGAGAAGTTCGGTATCAGCCAGTTCGCCGAGCAGGTCAATTATCAACGGGCACTGGAAGGCGAGCTCGAACGCACCATCGAATCGGTCAACGCGGTGAAGTCGGCGCGCGTGCATCTGGCAATCCCGAAGCCGTCCGTATTCGTACGCGACCACGAGACCCCGTCCGCCGCCGTGCTGGTGAATCTGTATCCCGGCCGCATGCTCGACGAAGGCCAGGTGACGGCGATCACCCATATGGTGGCGTCGGCAGTGCCGGACATGCCGGCCCGCGGCGTGACGATCGTCGACCAGGACGGCAATCTGCTGACCCAGCCGCCGTCCAGCGCGGGCCTCGACGCGACCCAGCTCAAATATGTGCAGCAGGTCGAGCACAACACGCAGCAGCGCGTCGACGCGATCCTGGCTCCGTTGTTCGGCGCCGGCAACGCGCACTCGCAGGTGAGCGCCGACGTCGATTTCTCGCAGATCGAACAGACTTCGGAAGACTACAGCCCGAACAACAATCCGCAACAGGCAGCGATTCGCAGCCAGCAGACCAGCACCGACACGGAACTGTCGCAAGGCGGCGCCTCGGGTGTGCCGGGCGCGCTGTCGAACCAGCCGCCGCAGCCCGCGTCCGCGCCGATCAACGCGCCGAACGGCGCCCCTGGCACGACGACGACGCCGATCAGCGACCGCAAGGATGCCACCACCAACTACGAGCTCGACAAGACCGTGCGCCACGTCCAGCAGTCGATGGGCAACATCAAGCGGCTGTCGGTGGCGGTGGTGGTGAACTACATGCGCGTCGTGGATGCCAAGGGTCACGCGACCATGCAGCCCATGACGCCGCAGATGAACGCCCAGGTCACCCAGCTGGTGAAGGATGCGATGGGCTTCAGCGCCGAGCGCGGCGACTCGGTGAACGTGGTCAACAGCGCCTTCACCACCGATGTCGACCCGAACGCGAACCTGCCGTGGTGGCGCACGCCGGACATGATGGCGCTGGCCAGGCAGCTTGCGACTTACCTGGGCATCGGCGCCGTCGCCCTGTTCCTGTACTTCGTGATGGTCAAGCCGGCCCTGCGCCGCGCCTTCCCGCCGCCGATGCCGGCCACTGCCGCCCTGCCCTCGCCGGACGAGCCGATGCTGCTCGACGGCCTGCCGGCTTCCGAGCGCAGCGGCAGCGCGGCGGGCGACGACGACGGCGAGTCCGAACTGATGTCGCTCGAGAGCGATAAACACAAATTCGAGCGGAACCTGGAATACGCACGCAACATCGCGCGCCAGGATCCGAAGATCGTTGCAACTGTCGTCAAGAACTGGGTGTCCGATGAGCGCTGAAGGCGTGGTGAAAAGCGCGCTCCTGCTGATGTCGATCGGCGAGGAAGAAGCCGCGCAGGTATTCAAGTTTCTGGGGCCGCGCGAGGTCCAGAAGATCGGCGTGGCGATGGCCGCGCTGAAGAACGTGACGCGTGAGCAGGTCGACGAGGTCCTGCACGAGTTCGTCCGCGAGGCCGAGCAGCATACGGCCCTGTCGCTCGATTCGAGCGAATACATCCGTTCGGTGCTGACCAAGGCGCTCGGCGACGACAAGGCCGGCGCGATCATCGACCGGATCCTGCAGGGCAGCGACACGAGCGGTATCGAAGGCCTGAAGTGGATGGATTCCGCAGCGGTCGCCGAGCTGATCAAGAACGAGCATCCGCAGATCATCGCGACCATCCTCGTTCACCTCGACCGCGACCAGGCGTCCGAAATCGTCTCCTGCTTCAGCGACAGGCTGCGCAACGACGTCCTTCTGCGGATTGCCACGCTCGACGGCATCCAGCCGGCGGCGCTGCGCGAACTGGACGACGTGCTGACGGGCCTCCTGTCCGGCAGCGACAACCTGAAGCGCAGCCCGATGGGCGGTATCCGCACGGCGGCGGAAATTCTCAACTTCATGTCGAGCAACCACGAAGAAGGCGTGATCGAAAACGTCCGCCAGTACGACGCGGAGCTCGCGCAGAAGATCATCGACCAGATGTTCGTGTTCGAGAACCTGCTCGATCTGGAGGACCGCGCGATCCAGTTGCTGCTGAAGGAAGTCGAGTCCGAGGCGTTGATCATTTCGCTGAAGGGCGCCCCGCCGGCATTGCGGCAGAAGTTCCTCTCGAACATGTCGCAGCGTGCGGCCGAACTGCTCGCCGAAGACCTCGACGCCCGCGGCCCGGTACGGGTCTCCGAAGTGGAAACGCAGCAACGCCGCATTTTGCAGATCGTGCGCAACCTGGCAGAAAGCGGCCAGATCGCGATAGGCGGCAAGGCGGAAGATGCATATGTCTGATCAGGATCCCACGCGCAAGGGGAGCCTCTCGGCCTACCAGCGCTGGGAGATGGCCTCGTTCGACCCGGTGCCGCCGGCGCCGCCTGACGAGGCGGTGGACGACGGCGCATTCGAAGCCGAACTGCAGCGTCTGCGCGATGCCGCTCACGCCAAGGGTGTCGCCTCCGGCCACGTGGCTGGCCAGGCGCTCGGCTACCAGGCCGGCTACGATCAAGGTCATGCGCAAGGCTTCGCCCAGGGGCAGTCCGAAGCGCGCGAAGAAGCTGCGCGCCTGGCCGCACTCGCTGAAACCTTCAAAGCCGCGCTCGATGGCGCGCAGCACGAAATTTCGGAAACGCTGGTCGCACTCGCGTTGGACATCGCGCAGCAGGTGGTGCGCCAGCATGTGCAGCATGACCCCGCCGCGCTGATCGCCGCCGCCCGCGAAGTGCTGGCAGCCGAGCCGGCACTGACCGGCGCGCCGCATCTGGTGGTGAGTCCCGCCGACCTGCCGGTCGTCGAGGCGTATCTGATGGAAGAACTGCAGGCGCGCGGCTGGTCCGTGCGCACCGACCCGGCGGTCGAGCGCGGCGGTTGCCGCGCCCACGCCGGCACCGGCGAAGTGGATGCCGGCATCGATACACGCTGGGAGCGGGTTGCCGCCGCCCTCGGCAAGGCAAGCACATGGTAAAGCCGACCATCGCGGAGATCCGCGCCAGCGACCTGACGCCGCTCGAACAGGAGCTGGCGCTGGCGTCGTTCGGCACCCAGGCGCTGCCGGACGAGCCGCAGGACGCGCCGCGTCCGAAAGCCGCGCCGCGACCGGCCGCTTCACGGACGGCCGCCCCGCACGATCCGCGACATGGTCATTCAACCGGCGCCTTTGCTGCGGCGAGCCGCGACGCGACGCCGGCCGCAGCGGGCGCAACCGCCCGCCCGGCGCCGAACCCGGCGCTCGCCAACAACCCGCACGTGAACGCGTGGCGCGACCATCTGGACGGACTGCGCGCGCGTAACGCCATCGCACGGCCGATGCGCGCCTGCGGGCGCCTCACGCGCGCCGCCGGCCTCGTGCTCGAAGCGGTTGGGCTGCGGCTCTCGGTCGGCGCGGAAGTGATGATCGAACTGCCGCAGGGCAGCTCGCTGCCGATGGCGGAAGCCGAAGTCGTGGGCTTTGCCGGCGACAAGCTGTTCCTGATGCCGACCACGGAAGTGATCGGCCTGTTGCCCGGCGCGCGCGTCTATCCGCTGGAAAGCGCACCGATTGCCGATCCGATGGCGGGCGCCAAACGCCTGCCGGTGGGCTGGGAGTTGCTCGGCCGCGTGCTCGACGCTTCGGGCCGGCCGCTCGATGGGCTCGGACCGCTCGGCGCAAAAATGGATGCACCGCTTTCCGCGCCCACCATCAATCCGCTGAACCGCGAGCCGATTCATAAAGTGCTCGACGTCGGCGTGCGCGCGATCAACGCTTTGCTTACCGTTGGCCGCGGCCAGCGCATGGGGCTCTTCGCCGGATCGGGCGTCGGTAAATCGGTGCTGCTCGGCACGATGGCGCGCTACACCAGCGCCGAAGTGATCGTGATCGGCCTGATCGGCGAGCGCGGCCGCGAAGTGAAGGAATTCATCGAACAGATTCTCGGCGAGGACGGCCTCGCGCGCTCGGTCGTGGTCGCGGCGCCCGCGGACGTCTCGCCGCTCTTGCGGATGCAGGCCGCCGCGTACTCGACCTCGCTCGCCGAATATTTCCGCGATCAAGGCAAGCATGTGCTGCTGCTGATGGACTCGCTGACCCGCTATGCGATGGCGCAGCGCGAGATTGCCCTTGCCGTCGGCGAGCCGCCGGCCACCAAGGGCTATCCGCCATCGGTATTCGCGAAGCTGCCGGCGCTCGTCGAGCGCACCGGCAACGGCCCGGCGGGCGGCGGTTCGATTACCGCGTTCTACACGGTGCTGACCGAAGGCGACGACCAGCAGGATCCGATTGCCGATTCGGCGCGTGCGATTCTCGACGGCCATATCGTGCTGTCGCGCTCGCTTGCCGAAGCTGGCCACTATCCGGCCATCGACATCGAAGCGTCGATCAGCCGCGCGATGACCTCGCTGATCGACGAGCCGCACCTTGAAAAGACGCGTCTGTTCAAACAGATGCTGTCGCGTTACCAGCGTAACCGCGACCTGATCAACGTGGGCGCCTACTCCAGTGGGCGCGACCAGTTACTCGACCGTGCGATTGCGCTGTATCCGCGCATCGAGGCGTTTTTACAGCAGGGCTTCCGCGAGTGTGCGGAGTTCGACGCGAGTCTGCAGAAACTCAATGCGCTGTTTGCCCAAGGAGGCTGACGATGGCGAAACACTTTCCGATCAAGACGCTTATCGGCCTCGCCCAGGACGATGTGGACGCCGCCGCGCAACGTCTTGGCCGCGCGCAACGCGAAGCGAGCGAAGTGCAGGCGCAGCTCGATGCGCTGGTGCGCTACCGCGACGAATACCACGCCCGCTTCAACGCAACCGCGCAATCGGGAATGCCGGCCGGCAACATGCGTAACTTCCAGGCCTTCATCGACACACTCGACGCCGCCATCGAGCAACAGCGCAAGATGTTGCAGGCAGCCTACGCGCGCGTCGAAGCGGCGAAACCGGAATGGCAGCGTCACAAACAGAAGCTAGGCTCATACGAAGTCCTGCAGGCCCGCGGCGACACAGCGGAAGCCCAGCAGATGGCGCGGCGCGAACAGCGCGACGCCGACGAACACGCAGCACGAATTCTCAGGATGCGCACCGAGGGTGCGTAACGCAGGCGCGTGCTTGACCGCACGACCACTTGACCGCTTGACCGCATGACCGGCACGAGCGGAACTTGACCGGGATCCCCGGATAGACAGGATCAGCCATGTCGCCACTTTCGTATATCAGTTCGCTATTCGGCTCGTCGGGCAATTCGCAGACAAACTCACCGGTGGACATCGTGAGCAGCCAGCCGTTCTCGCAGACCTTGCAGCAAAGCATCGACTCGCAGAACAGCGCGCCGCAGAACACGAGCAGTGCTGCGCAGAGTGCGCCGACCCCGACGCCGACGCCGACACCCGCGCCCTCACCGGCGCCGTCGTCTGCGGCGAGCACACCGACGCCAGCGCCGTCGAACAGCCAGAGCTCGGGCAACACGAACAACACAAGCAGCGCCGGCAACAGCCAGAGCAGTAGCAGCACCGGCGGCAACGCCGGCAGCACGAACTCGGCCTCATCCTCGGGCAACGCGCAACAGAGCGGGGCCAACGGCCATAGCTCGACGTCGCAGCAGGGCAGCAACGGCTCGGGCAATTCGACGACCTCGTCGGCCGCGGCATCCGTGGCGGCTCAATTGCAGGCGCAGGCTCAGCTTCAGGCCCAGGCGGACGCGAACGGCCAGACGGCCACTGACGGCACGACAACGCAGGCAGACGGGAGCGCGGGCCAAACGGGCGCAGCGGGAACCAGCGGGGCGGATGACAAGCATCACGGCAAGCACGTGGCTTCGGGGGATTCGAAGTCGGTCAGCGATGCGTTGCAGGCAGCGCTTGCGGCGCTAAGCGGCGCACAGGGAGCGGTGCCGGCGCAGGCAGCGAATGTCGGCAATGCGGCGACGGGCACGACGGGATTGAACGGCGACACGGGGCTGTCTGTGCACGCGTCGGCGAACGGCAAGACCTCGGCGAACGGATCGATGCTGGGAGACGCAAAGGGCAAGCTGGGCGACAAGCTGGAGCAGACGGCGGCGACGAGCGCGGCCAACGCGGACACAGTGGCAAAGAATGCGGCTGACGCTCTGGCGGCGACGACGACGGCTGCTACGCAGGACAGCCTGTCGAGCTTGAAGAGCACGGCGGATGCAGCGAACGCGGCGCTGGCGGCGAGCCAGGCGGCGGCGGCGAGCGCATCGAGCGCGACGACAGCGGCAACGCAGGGCACGAATCCGGCGGCAGCGGCAGCGGCGGCTAGCACGCTAGCGCCGACGGTGGGAACATCGGACTGGGAGGATGCGTTGGGGCAGAAGGTGGTGTTCCTGTCGAATGCGCATCAGCAGAGTGCTGAGTTGACGTTGAACCCGAAGGATCTTGGGCCGCTGCAGGTGGTGTTGCAGGTGGCTGATAACCATGCGCATGCCTTGTTTGTTTCGCAGCATCCGCAGGTTCGGGAAGCCGTCGAGGCGGCTTTGCCGAAGTTGCGGGAGGCGATGGAGCAGAACGGGATTGGGTTGGGGAGTGCTAGTGTCTCCGACAGATTTGCCAAGCAGACTGGGCAGCAGGGGCAGTCGTCCAACGGGTCTGGTAAGGGTGGGGCCTCCTCGGGTAATGGGCTCGCCGCCGGCGGGGATTCTGAGGGCGATGGCAGCGTCGCTGGTGTTGCCGGTCGGCGGGCTGTGGGGTTGGTCGATACGTTTGCTTGATTTTTTTGCCTGCGCGGCGCTTTGGTGGTTTTGCCTGTGGCGTTGGGGTTTTTCTGGTTTCTCGTTGCCTGTGGGCGGTTTGCCTGCGGCGCCTTGGTTTCGTTGTTTGCCTACGGTGTTGGCCTTTCCTTGCTTTGCTTTTGGTCTATTAGCTTCGCCTCTGTGCGGGGCAGCACTCACTTTCTTTGCCGCCGCAAAGAAAGTAAGCAAAGAAAGCGGGCTCACACCGCTAGCGCTTAGGTGTCCATCTCTGTTTTCTACGGGAAACGGCCCAACACGAGACGTGCCCTCGCACCACCCACGTTAGTGACACAGCAGTCATTCATCCCGCCCACACACTTCGTGCGCGGCGGTCAGGTCCACCAACACGGGCTCGCTTCCGCCCACTATTCATTCGGTTTCGTCTTCAGCTGTACCTTGTGCAAAACGCCTCAGCAACCGAGCCGTGCAGAAGGAGTTATGCCCGACGGCGGGGCGCGTAGCGCGACGCTGGAACGGATGAGCGCTTTGTCACGGAGGTGGGTGGTGCGAGAGACGATCTCGTCTCGGACCACTCCGGGTTAGCTCAAGTGGTGGACACCTACAGGCTGGCGGTGTGAGCCCGCTTTCTTTGCTTACTTTCTTTGCGGCGGCAAAGAAAGTGAGTGCCGCCCCGCACAGGGGCGAACCTAATAGACCGATAAGAAAGCAAGGAAAGGCCAACACCCTAAGAACAACCACCAAAGCGCCGCGCAGGCAAAAAACCCCCAAAAACCCATTCAGACAAACGAACAAACCCAAGAGATACCCCCCAAACCCCCTTCTTTTCGACCCATCGCGCGACGCGCAAGTGAACAACAATTCACCCTACCAGCACTGAGGCAACCAAGCACCCATGGCATCGACGACCGCAACCCAGCAAGCAACCGTTCAGCCGGCCGCCCCAGGCCCGATGAAACGCATCATCCTGATCGTGCTGATCGCGCTGCTAGCCGCTGGCGCAGCCGGCGCCGGCACATGGTTCTTCATGTCCCGCCATGAACCCGCCCCCGCTCCGGCGCAGACCACCTCAGCAGCGCCCGCGCTCGCAATCCCGGTGTTCTTCCCGCTCGAACCCATGACCGTCAACCTCCAATCGGATGACGGCCAGCAACACTATCTGCGCATCGGTCTCACGCTCAAGCTGAATGACCCCAAGGTCCAGCAACAGCTCACCGATCACATGCCGGAAATCCGCAGCCGCGTCCTGCTCGCGCTGTCGAACAAACATCCGGATGATCTCGCGCCCCTCGACGGCAAACGCGCGCTCGCCACCGAACTCAAGACGCTAATCGAACAGCCGACCGACAAGGGGGCCCCGCCCGTCACCGTCGAAGATGTGCTGTTCACCGAATTCGTCGTGCAGTGACGCCGCGTAACGCTGCTGCCATCATCAACCGCCAAGGGACGCACGAGGAATAGGAATGGGCCACGAAGAGTTCATGTCCCAGGAGGAGGTCGATGCACTCCTCAAGGGCGTAACCGGCGAGTCCGACTCGGAAGCGGAGCAGGCTGATCGCTCCGGTGTC
>Ga0302178_10000304_pt1 | contig 46285 bp, 47 predicted proteins | sample I_Palsa_E1_3_FD_198790 | JGI IMG/M metagenome (GOLD analysis project Ga0302178, IMG submission 198790) | Peat permafrost microbial communities from Stordalen Mire near Abisko, Sweden - I_Palsa_E1_3 | ecosystem: Environmental > Terrestrial > Soil > Palsa > Peat permafrost | place: Sweden...
CGGCGGGGTTTCCCGGTCCCGGCGCGCAACACGTTCGCCGGTAGCGACGATCCTGGCGATCCAGCCCAGGATCGCGCCCATGTGGCCGACGAGGTCGGCGGCATCCCAGCCTGGGCAGTGCGGAACGGGCCGTAGCCAGTCCGTTTCGGCGGCCGTCAGCAGGTCGCGGCCGTCTGCTGTGGCGATGGTCAGATCGAGTTCAGGCATGACGCGTGGTGTCCGACCGATGCCGCCGGTGCTCCGTACCACCGTTGCGGGCTTTGGCGCCGGGCAGCATGAGTACGCCCAGTAGTACTGCCATCGCGTACCGTCCTTTTCGCGGGCGCGCCGGGGGTCGGCGCTGTTAGAGGCGGAGCTGGTTCAGGGCGCTGAGGATCTACGCCGGTTCGGTGCGGGTGCTGTCGTCGGGGTGCACGTCGATCCACCCTACGACGTGGCCGGCGGAGGCGATGACTACGGTGGGCGGCGGCCAAGAGACCCCGGTAGTCTTCGGCGCGGGGGCCGCAGGCCAGCAGGTGCGCCGCGACTCCGGTAGCGCGCCGCCTCGGTCCCCGAAACGGCGTCCAGGACGAGATCGAGGAGGAGGCCTCCAGGGCGGAGCCGGAAGATAATCACGTTCGTGTAGGCCGGCACCCCGTCGGAAGGGCTGACCACGCCGGGCGTCTTCGACAAGCGCGAGGTGAAGCGATTGAGGCGCATCGCGTTAGGACACCGGTCTGCTGGTTTGGACTTCCTGAATTGAAATCGCACGCCGAAGCCGCGGTGAACCGCGTCGATCTCGCCGTCGGCGGCGCGCAGTCCGTGGTAGAGGGCGGTCGCGGCATGGGAGGCCGTCCGGCGCCGCTCCTCACGTCGGCCTCAGGCTGATGGCGAGGTCTGGCTTGAGGAAGGACACGAGGTACGTTGGCCAGATCATGGCCCCGTGGCAGCGGAAGCTGGCGACGTCGCCGTCGGGCACGTCGAAAGACTCGTTTCGGCTCGAGTAGCGGCCGTGCCGGATCTGAAGGGTGTGGTGTCCCGGCTCGAGCGACACCTCGACCGTCTCGTGGCTTTCGATGGAGCCGACAGTCTTGCCGTCGACCGAGATGTCGAAGACGCCGCGCCGGAGCTCGAAGGCGAAGGGCGTTTCCCGGGTCAAACTAAGCGTTGCCGACATTGATGAACTTCTTTTCTGCGAGTTGTGGCCAGGATGCGCCAGCCGCGCGTGTCACGTCGCCTGCCCTGACGAGCCGCTCCCGGTTGAACATTGCCGCCACTGCCCGTCAGCCGAGGACGTCAAGGACCCGCAGGGCGGCGGCGAGGGCGAGCGCCAGGCTGGCCAGCGGGCTATCAACGTTCAGGGTGATCAGGCCGCGAGTCATACGGTCTAGGTTACTTCCAATCAAGATACTATTTTTGGTGGGAGTATCTTGTCAGATAGTCTTGGAGATGGTCGTGTCAGGTTTCGTGGGGAGACGCCGAGAATTGGCTGCCCTGGACCAGATTTTCGCTGAGGTCCGGGAACACGTCGGCGAGTCACGACCGGGAAAGTGCCTCATTATCCGCGGGCGCCGCCGGATCGGCAAGTCCGCGCTGGTTGAGGAGTTCATCGACCGGCTCCACGTGCCCAGTGTCTTTTATACCGCCGAGATCGGCTTCGGCGGGGAGCCGCTGCGCGAGTTTAGCGAGACGGTCCGCACCTGCTCGCTGCCGGAGGCGGAAGTGTTCGGCGAAGCGGCACCAGGGAACTGGGCCGCGGCGTTCCGCCAGCTCGCAGGGATACTCCCTGACGAGGTGGCGAGCGTCGTCGTGATTGACGAACTGCCCTATCTCATGGATCTGTCCGGTGTATTCGAAAGCGTGCTGCAACGTGCCTGGGATCGCGAGATGTCACGTAAGCCGGTGCTGCTGATCTTGATCGGCTCCGATCTGTCCATGATGGAGGCGCTCACTTCCTACGGCCGCCCCTTCCATCAGCGCGGTGCCCAGATGACGATAGGGCCACTGAACCCGGCAGATGTTGCTGCTATGGCCGGGCTTTCTGCCGCTGATGCCTTCGACGCGGCCCTTATCACCGGTGGCCTGCCGATCATCTGCGCCAGGTGGGAAAACGGGGAAGACACGAGATCCTTCCTGTCCAGGGAGCTGGCCAATCCCGTAAGCCCGCTCGTGGTCTCAGCCCAGCTGTCACTGTCAGCGGAGTTCCCCGACCAGGCGCAGGCCCGCGCAGTCCTGGCCGCGATCGGCAGCGGCGAGCGCAGCTTCACCAACATCGCCCGCGCCGCCGGGGGCATTGCCCATTCAACGCTTACCCGCGCCACTGACTTGCTGATCAGCAAGGGCGTGGTCGTCGGCGACTTGCCGATCAGCCTGACACCGTCGAAGGAGCGCCGGTACCGCATCACGGATACCTACCTGCGGTTCTGGCTGGCATTTCTCGGCCCCCATCTGACCGAGCTGGACCGGATGCGCTCGGACCTGACGCTGGATCGCATTTTCAGGAGCTGGACCTCATGGCGCGGGCGCGCCATCGAACCTGTCATACGGGAGGCACTCACACGTCTGCTGCCCGCTCAGGGAGTACCGGCGGCGCCGGTAATTGGCGGCTACTGGACGCGTAGCAACGACGTCGAGATCGACATCGTCGGCGCCGACCGGGAACCTGTCGCCCGCCAGCTGCTCTTCCTCGGCTCGGTCAAGTGGCTGGAAACCGCACCATTCGATGACCATGACCTCGTCGAATTGCAGCGCCACCGCGACCGGATCACCTCCGAACCGCTTCCGCTGATTGCCATCTCCCGCTCCGGCGCAGCCACCAACCGGGTAGACACTGTCTTCAGCCCAGAAGGCCTGCTGCAGGCTTGGTGACTTCACGAGAGCCTCACCGGGAAACGACTGCTAGCCCGGGCTGTTCGGCGGCTTCGCGGACAAGGCGGCGGTGAACCTCTGCCGGGACACGGACCAGCTTTGGGTGACGCGAGTCACCCGGCGCGAAGCCCGCAGTGCTCGTCCATGAGCGAGCACAAGAATCAGCGGCCGTTCGGCAAAATCACGTTCTTTTTATCCGAACGGCCGGTGGCGGCACGTTCCAGGGAACCCGTGAAAACCGCGGCGGCGGCGTTTCCCCACGCGGATCCGCTGGAATGCAGTCGTCCGGCGGCCCCGCGATCGTAGGAGGTCCAGGCGACCAAGCCCCCGCACTATGGCGATTTATCGCGATCCGCCGTCCGGATGGCATCGGTCAGCTACAGTGGGCAACCGGGTAGCGGGCGGAGCTAGCGGCGGCAAGGTTGTCAAGGGCAGGGCGGCTTCTTGGTGCACCCGGCAGGAAACGCGATCGGTGCCAGCGCTGCGGCGGGGTCAGTCGCGGCTGAGGCCCCTCAGCCTTCCTGGCGGTCCCGGCTGCTGAGGGCGGGCGGCCTGCTGCTCGCCGCTGCCGGCCTGCTCGTCTTGTACTTCCGGCAGTCACGGGTCGCGTCGTTCAACTCCGACGGTGCCGCCCAGGTGCTGCAGGCGCAGGACATGCTGCACGGCAACCTGCTGCTTCACGGGTGGTGGACAGGCGACGTCTCGTTCTACCCCACCGAGCTGCCGGAATACATGCTCGGCGATCTGGTCCGCGGCCTGCGGCCGGATGTGGTGCACATCTGCGGTGCTGTCACGTACACGCTGACTGTGCTGCTCGCGGCACTGCTGGCCCGCGGCCGGGCCAAAGGCCTGGCTGGCGTGGTCCGCGCCCTGGTGGCGGCCGGCGTCATGCTCGCGCCATCGGTCGCCGGCACGCCGGCGCTGCTGGAGAATCCCGACCACTTCGGCACGGCCGTGCCCGTCCTGCTCATCTTGCTGGTTCTGGACCAGGCCCGGGAGCGCTGGTACGTGCCGGTGGTGGTGTGCGGGCTGCTGGCCTGGGCCCAGGTGGCGGACGAGCTCGCCGTGGTCGCGGTGGTCGTCCCGGTCGGCGTGGTGGCCGTGATCCGGCTGGTCGTGCTGGCCATCGGGCTCCGCCCGGTCCGGGAGTTCTGGTACGACACCGCGCTGGGGCTGGCCGCCGCGGTCTCAGTCCTGCTGGCGGCCGGTACAGCGAAGGCGATCCGCGCGCTCGGCGGCTTCGACCTGCTCCCGCTGCCGCGGCAGCTGCTCGCCGCCAGGTCGCAGCTGCCGGGTCACCTCCGGGCGCTGGGACAGACGCTGCTGCTGCTCTTCGGCGCCAGCGGCCAGGGGAACCACGGCCTGGCGGCCTTCCTCGCGCAGTTCCACCTGATCGGCCTGGCGCTGGCCGGGCTCGCGCTGCTGGCCGCCCTCATCTGGTATCTCACCCGGGTGGACCGGGTGACGCAGGTCGTTGCCGCCGCCGCGGTCGCCACGATGGCCGCAGCGGTCTTCACCATCGAGCTGTCGTCGGCCGGCCAGGCACACGAGGTCGCCGTGCTGCTGCCGTTCGGCGCGGTGCTGGCCGGCCGGGTGCTGCCAGGGCTGCTGCCGGACAGGGTCCGCGCCGCCCGCCGGGCACTGCTGCCAGCGGGAGGGGCATGGCTCGCGGCTGGCCTGGCCGCGCTCTGCTACGCGGCGGCCGGGGCGCCGGCCGCCGCCGAGAACATGCCCCTGGCGGGGTGGCTCACCGCGCATGGGTACACCGAGGGCCTTGCCGCCTACTGGCAGGCCAGCAGCACCACAGTGGACAGCGGCGGCAAGGTGCTCGTCGCCCCGGTCACCGATCAGGGCACCGCCGTTTATGCCTGGGAGGCTGATGCCGCGTGGTACGACCCCGGCACCCGCCGGGCAAACTTTGTCGTCGCCATGGCGAACCCGGACGGGCCGCTGGGCGGGATCGCGGTCAGCGCCGGGCAGGAATTCTTCGGCCGCCCAGCGCACACCTACCGTGTGGAGGGCTACGTGATCATGGTGTACCGGTACAACCTGCTGACCAGGCTCGCCGACGGCAGTGAGCATCTTTAGATCCCCAGTCGCACCTGCTGCCGTCAGAGCCGGCGGTTGTCACGGGCAGGGAGTGACCCATGCGTCTCACAAATCAATAGTGTGCGTCTGTGTCGAGGAATGCGACGGGATGATTAATTCGCTTGTCTTCGCGTTGCTCCCGGTTCGGTAAATGCAGATGCCGCGTAGTCGCGGGTCGGGCTGGTCGAAAAGCGGACCCGCGACGAGAAGATGGCCGGCGTCGCGCATCGCCTCGAGGTGGCAACGCCCGGATCGGGATCGGATAGGCAGCCTCGAGGTCTTGTGCGCCCATCACTCTGCTCCTCATCCCGGATATGTGATAGTTTTATCACATGTCTGCGCCTCAGTCCATGGCGACCGGAACAGAGCCCGACCTGTGGCGCGCGCTGTCCAGCCCGTGGCGCCGCCGACTGCTCGACCAGCTCCGCAACGCACCCGCCACCACCGGAGAGCTGGCCGCCGGGCTGCCCGAACTCAGCCGGTTCGCGGTCATGCAGCACCTCAGCGTCCTGGTCGAGGCTGGCGTCGTCCTCGCCGAACGACGCGGACGCGAGCGCGTCAACTACCTCAACCCCGTCCCGCTGCGCGAGTGGTACGAGCGGTGGGTCCGGCCGATGGCTGACGCCGGTGCTGCCGAGCTGCTGGCGCTCAAACGCACCATCGAGAAAGGAACCAACGACATGTCAGCTGCGACCGAACCGATCCGCACCGTCAGGCTCGCCTACGACCTGCGGATCAACGCCTCCGTCGAGCGCACCTTCGAGGTGATGACCCAGCAGATGCACGACTGGCGTCCGCACACCTACGGCGGTGACCGGACCCGCCGGATAGTGCTCGAGCCGAGAATCGGAGGTGCTCATTACGAGGACTGGGGTGCCTCTGCCGGGCACCTGTACGGCCACATCACCGTGTACGACCCACCCGTCCGGTGGGCCACCCGCGGACCGCTAGCCAATGGCACCATCCTCGACAGCGACTATCAACTGACTACCGAAGACGGCGCGGTGCGGATCCATGTCGTGAAGGTCGCAGTCGGACCGCTCACCGAAGACGAAGCAGAAGGAATCACCGCACACGGCGACTACCGTCCCTTCGCCACGGCGATCGAGAAGCTTGCCACCACCCCCCATCGCAACAACGACCACAAATAACGACGTGCTGGTGAGCGCCACGACGGCTCGACGCGGACCAATTACGCTTCGTGACCTGCTGGACCACTCGCTGCGGACTCGTGCAGGCAGCGGCCGGAGCACGGTCCTGATGCCGGGCGCGGGTTCGGGCATCCTGAAGACATGGAGACCGGCGGCGCCCGGGCGGCCGCCGTGCTGGCCGCCGATGCCGCCTTCGCGCACGTGCTGGCCGAACGCACCGCGGTGGTCCCCCGGGTAGCGCCCTACCGGCCGGGCGAGTTCTAACTGCGCGAACTGCCGCCGATACGCGCGGTGCTGGACGGCCTGAGCGGGCTGGGCCTGCTGGTGGTCGACGGCTACGCCGATCTGGACTCCGGCGGCCGGCCAGGCCTGGGCGCGCGTGCGCACGCCGAGTTCGGCATCCCGGTGATCGGGGTGGCCAAGTCCAGGTTCCGCACCGCGACCCACGCGGTGCCGGTCGTGCGCGGATCCTCGGGCCGCCCGCTGTTCATCACGGCGGCCGGGATGCCCGCGGCCGACGCGGCGGACCTGGTCCGGCGCATGGCCGGCCGGTACCGGCGGCCCGACGCGCGGCGTGGCGGCGGGTCAGACGGCGGCGGGGGCGGCCGGCTGGCGTAGCGGCGCGAGCGCGTTGCTCCAGGCGACGACCTGGTCCAGGAGGGTGTGCAGGGCGGCCGCGTTGTAGTCGCCGGGCCGGAAGACGGTGAAGTTCTCGAACTCGGTGAGCAGTGACAGCGCGACCTGCTGGCGGACGTCGGCCATCTGCAGTTCGCCGGCGACCAGGCGCAGGTGCTCGGCGGCCCGGGCGCCGCCGACGCTGCCGTAGGAGACGAAGCCGACGGCCTTGTTGTTCCACTCGGCGTACAGGTAGTCGATGGCGTTCTTCAGCACTCCGGAGGTGCTGTGGTTGTACTCGGGGGTGACGATGACGTACCCGTCGAACGAGGCGATCGTGGCGGCCCATGCCTTGGTGTGCTCGTTCTGGTACTGGCCCATCGAGGGCGGCAGCGGCTCGTCCAGGTGCGGCAGCGGGTAGTCGCGCAGGTCGACGAGCTCGTATTCGGCGTCGCTGCGGCGCGAGGCGATGTCCTGCACCCACCTGGCGACCTGCTCGCCGTTGCGGTTGGGGCGGGTGCTGCCGAGGATGATGCCGATCCGGGTCATGGGAGTTCCTCCTGCGTTGGGTCGGGGGTGTGCGCCAGCTAAAGCGGACTTTACCCCGGTTAATATTCCGGTCGTCGGGTGAATCGTGTGGATCAGGCTTTCCGCCGGGCCGGTGAGAGGTCATCACCGGATACTGGTGATTGGCTGTCGTCACGCTGGGCGGCGTGACGGGGCGCGAGAGGAGAAACCACGGTCCGTTCGGGATGTATAAATCTTTGACCGAACGGCCGGCGTTCCCCGCCCACGAGACGACCCCCGCGATCATGGTCGGCAACCGGTCCGGAGTCGGCTGAACACCCGGCCTCGGGAACCCGAAGGCGTGGCTGTTCTACGGTGGCATCCTGGCGTCATCGTCACGCTGGCTTCCGGGTCAGCCGAAAGCGCGGATGACTTCGGCCAGCGCGGCAACGGCCCCGTCGATCACCGTGTCCTTAATGTTGCCGTAGCCGACCAGGAGCCCCGGGTCCAATGGCTCGGGCTGGAGCTGCATCTCGTACAGGTCGCAGAGCTCTATGCCGCGGCGCGCGGCGGCTCTGAGGATCGCGGTCACGTCGGTGCCGGGCGGCAGCACGAGCAGCAGCTGCACGCCTGCCTCGGCGCCGCGCACGCGGTACTCGGGCAGGTGGCGTCGCAGCGCGTCGGTCAGCGCGTTGCGGCGGACCCGGTACCGCTGCCGCGAGGCGCGCAGGTGCCGGCCATAGGCGCCTGACTGCATGAGCTGCACCAGCGCCAGCTGGTTGAGCGCGGGCGGGAGCAGCTGGATCTCGTGCTCGGCCCGGACCGGTTGCACCCACCGGCGCGGCGCCACCACCCAGCCGATGCCGACCGTAGGCCCGAGCACCTGGCTCATCGAGCCCAGCAGGGCCACCCGGTCCCTGGCCGTTCCCTGCAGCACCGGCGGCGCCGGCCGGCCGTAGCTGAACTCGGAGTGGTAGTCATCCTCAATGACCAGCCCGTCCACCCGCCGCGCCCAGTCCGCCAGGGCTGAGCGGCGATGCGGCCCCAGCGGGCAGCCGAGTGCTGTCTGCCGGGCCGCGCCCACGCATACGGCCCGCAGCCCGGGATGCCGCTCCAGGGCGTCGGTGACCAGGCCGTCATCGTCCACCGGGAGCGGTACGAGTTCCAGGCCCGCCTCCTGCGCGGCCTGCCATAGTCGCGGAGACCCGGGATTCTCCATGCCAATCGCGGTATGCCCATCGGCCAGCAGCGCACGGCAGAGCCGGGAGATGCCCTGCCCGGCTCCCATGACGACGCAGATCGTGGCCGGCTCGGCCGAAGCACCCCGGCTCCGGTTCAGGTGCTCGGCCAAGACCGCGCGCAACTCGGGCAGACCGCCCGGTTCGGAGTAAGACAGCCGATCGAACGGCGCGGTCTCGGCCGCGGCGCGGATCGCCTCCACCCACTGGCGGCGGGGGAAGGCCCGCAGGTCAGGGTGATACGAAGACAGGTCGAAGCCCGCCGCTGAGGACGGCCTGGCGGCCTGCGCCGGGAGCCTGCGGGCGGGACCGGCCCTGGGCTCGTCACCGGGCCGGGGCGACCAGGTCACCCGGGTCGCCGAACCGGTCTTCCCGGTCAGGTAGCCCTCGGTGACGAGCTGGCCGTAGGCCTCGGTGACCGTCCAGCGTGAGACGCTCAGGTCGGCCGCGAGCATCCGGCTGGGCGGCAGCGCCACGCCCACCGGCAGCCGCCCGTCCCGGATCGCCGCCCGGATGGCCGCGGCCAGGCGCATGTGCAGCGGGCCGGACCTGGTGGCGGACAGGTCAAGGACCGTCTCCCAGGCCAAATTGGCCTGTCTTGCTGCCATGCCATTGGATCGTAGCCCCGGGCCGACCCCGCCTAGCGTCAATAACCGTGAATCGGCTATCCGGAGGAGTTCGACCAATTATGACCGCCCTGTCACTCCGGTGGCTGCTGCCCCGGCCGCGGCGCCGCGCCATCGTGACCCGCTCGCGGTGGCCTGCCATCATGACCCGCCGCCTGGGTCCAGCGCGCAGCCCGGTGCCGCCCAAGCGCCGCACGTATCCCGACTTGTTCTTCGCCGACCCGGTCGCCGTGGAGGACGACTCCCGCCGGATGCAGCACGGCACCCCTTGAGGCCCCGAAACTCCCAGCCGGCAGGTCAGAGCTTGCCGGCGGCGATGTTGGCCAGGTTGACCCGGGTCACCGCGTAGGTGACGGTGCCGGCGACCTGGCCGGCCGGGCCGCTGGCGGCCTTCAGCGGGATGCCGGTGTCGGCGGTGAGGGTGAGCGTGGGCTGGCCGTCAACGGTGCCATGGGTGACGGTGATGCCGGGCAGCGCGGACACCAGGCGCAGCACGCCGCCCCGCGGCGACACTGGGGTGTTACTCGCCAAGCGCTACTTCTCGACGTAAAAGAGGCGCTTGTTGACGAATTCGTCGATGCCGAGGGGACCTAGCTCGCGGCCGAAGCCGGAGCGCTTGGTGCCGCCGAACGGCAGGTCCGCGCCCTCGCCCGCCGGGGTGTTGACGTTGGCCATGCCGACCTCCAGCTGCTCGGCGACGTTGATCGCCCGCTCCTCGTCGGTCGACCAGACCGCACCGCCGAGGCCGAAGTCCACCACGTTGGCGAGCTGGACCGCCTCGTCGTCGGCGCTGACCTTGTAGACCACGGCGACCGGGCCGAACAGTTCCTCGCGGTACGCCCGCATCTCCGGGGTCACGCCGGTGAGCACGGCCGGGGCGAAGTAGGCGCCCTTGCCGTCGTCGAGCGTGCCGCCGACGTGCAGCGTCGCGCCCTTGGAGACCGCATCCTGCACCTGGGCGAGGAGGTTCTCCGCTGCCTTACGGGAGACCATCGGGCTGTAGGAGCCCGCAGAGTCATCGCCGGGCTGGCGCGGTGACATCGCGGTGGCCCGGTTGACCAGGGCGGCCACGAAGTCGTCGTAGATGTCGTCCATGACGATCATCCGCTTGTTGGAGTTGCAGGCCTGGCCGACGTTCTCCATCCGGGTGGCCCAGGCGGTCTCAGCCGCGTTCTCGACGTCGTCGGTGTCCAGGATGATGTACGGGTCGGAGCCGCCCAGCTCGAGGACGACCTTCTTCAGGTTGCGGCCGGCCGTCTCGGCGACCGCGGTGCCGGCCCGCTCGGAGCCGGTCAGCGACACGCCGCGCAGCCGCGGGTCGGCGATCATCGCGGCGACCTGCTCGTGGGTCGCGAAGAGGTTGACGTATACGCCGTCCGGCACGCCCGCATCCTTCATGATCTGCGCGATCGCCAGCGCCGAGGTCGGGCAGTTTTCTGCGTGCTTGAGTATGACGGTGTTGCCGACGATCAGGTTGGGCGCGGCGAACCTGGCCACCTGGTAATACGGGTAGTTCCACGGCATTACGCCGAGGATCGGGCCGACCGGCCGGTACTCGACGCGCGCGGTGTCATGGCCGGGCAGCGCCTTGTCGGCGATGAGCCCGGGGCCGTTGTCGGCGTAGTAGTTGAAGATGGCGGTGCAGAACTCGGCCTCGCCGACGGCCTGCGCGGGCTGCTTGCCCATCTCCTTGGTGATCAGCGCGGCCAGGTCGGTGGCGCGTTCGGTGAACAGCTCGGCGATTCGCTTCACGACCGCGGAGCGCTCGGCGACAGGGCGCAGCCGCCACGCCGCGAACGCCTCGGTCGCGGCGGCGAGCGCCTCCGCTACCTCCGCGTCCGTGGCGAAGGAGAAAGTCTCGGCCACCTCGCCGGTCGCCGGGTCGGTTACCTGATAAGGCGGGGTCTGCGTCATTGCCTGCTCCCGGTGTCACTGCAGCGAAGGTCCAGTGAGACAACGCTACGGGAGCAAGGTACCCAGCCCAAAACCCAGCCCCCTCCTCGGGCCGCGATCGGGCCTGACATACATTGCGCCGACTTCGTCCTGAGAATCCCCAGCACCAGCCGGACCGACACGATCACCGCCGGATCGCCGCTAGCCTCAAGCCATTGAGGGGCATGCCATCCGGCTAGCCGCTGACGCGCCGGAGGAGAGGACGCCATGAGTACTTCTGGGGATTCGCCGCGCATGCGCGTCGTCGGGATGCTGGGTGGGATGAGCTGGGAATCGAGCGCACAGTACTACCGGCTCATGAATGAACTGACCCGTGAGCGGCTCGGCGGACTGCACACGGCGCGGCTTGTGCTGGTATCTGTGGACTTTGCTGAGATCGAACAGCTCCAGGTCACCGGCCAGTGGGAGCGGGCCGGCGAACTGCTCGCCGAAGCGGCCAAGTCAGCCGAGGCCGGCGGGGCCGAGCTGCTGCTGCTGTGCACGAACACCATGCACAAGGTCGCCGGGCAAATCCAAGATGCCGTATCGATCCCGCTCCTGCACCTGGCAGACGCGACCGCTGCCGCCGTGCGCCGGGCGCGGCTGTCGACAGTGGGATTGCTCGGCACCGCGTTCACGATGGAGCAGGACTTCTACCGGGACCGCCTGGCCCGTCATGGACTCACTGTGCTCGTGCCACCTGCGGAAGACCGGGCACAGGTTCACCGCGTGATCTACGAGGAACTCTGCCTCGGCGAGGTCCGCGAGCCATCAAGACAGGCCTACCAGAGAGTCATTGACCGGCTTAAGCACGCGGGAGCAGAAGGCGTGATCCTCGGCTGCACAGAAATCGAGCTCCTCATCCGGCCGCAGGACAGCCCAATCCCGGTGTTTCCGACAACACGACTGCACGTCGAAGCAGCCATCGAACAGGCACTTGTGCCCGGCAGCCGATAAGCGCACCTGGCTCGGATGCAAACAGGCGGAAGGGAGAGACGTTCTCGAGCTGGCGGCCGGGGCCGTCGCGGGCGATCGGCTCCGCCGACCCTGGACCCGGCGACCATCGACGGCTGGATTGTCACCAGATTCCGGTGATGCCGTCGCACCTGCCGGCGCCTGATCATCGAGGCATGGAGCCACGACATCATGTTCTCGGGCCGGTCACCGTGTCTCGCATTGGCTTCGGCGCGATGCAGCTGCCAGGTCCGGGGGTATTCGGTCCGCCGCGGGACCGCACAGCGGCCATCGCCGTGTTGCGCCGCGCGGTGGAGCTCGGCGTCGATCACATCGACACCGCCCAGTACTACAGCCCCGGCGTCGCCAATGAACTGATCCGGACGGCGCTCCATCCCTACCCTGCAGGGCTGGCCCTGGTCAGCAAGGTCGGCGCGCGCCGGGATGCATCGGGCGGGGTGCTGCGATACGACCGGCCAGCCGAGCTCCGGCAGGGAATCGAGGACAACCTGTGCAGCCTGGCCGTCGACCGCCTCACCGTCGTCAACCTGCGCCTCATGGACGACGCCCCGCCCGGCCAGTACTTCGATGACCAGCTCGCCGCCATGGTGACAGCGCGCGAGAACGGCCTGATCGACGGCATCGGCCTCAGCAACATCACGCCCGTCCACCTCCGCCGCGCGCTGGCCATCACCGACATCGCCTGCGTACAGAACCTGCTGAACCTGGCCGACCGGCGGTCCATGCCGGTACTCGAGGAGTGCCACGCCCGCGGCATCGCTTTCGTGCCGTTCTTCCCGCTCGGCTCCGGCTTCGCCCGCGGCGGCAACCCGGTCCAGGCTAACCCGGCGGTTACGGCCACCGCCGCCCGCCTGCGCTGCACGCCCGCCCAGGTGGCACTGGCCTGGCTGCTGGACCTGCGGCCAGAGGTGCTTTTGATCTCCGGCACGTCCTCGATCAGCCACCTCGAAGAGAACATGGCCGTCGTGGACATCGGGCTTGATTCGGAAGCCCGCGACCTTCTCGGTTCCGATCTCCATTAACCTCTTTCGGCCGAGAACGAGAGCTGGACGAGATCCGGTCGCTGTTCCGGGAGGGAAAGCGACTTGTCACCGTGACTGGTATCGGGGGATCGGCCAGACCTGCCTGCCCGGGAGCTGTGCCGAGCGCCAGTGACCTGGGTTCGCAGGCCGGTACTCTGTAGCCAGAACTTCTCTCTCGACTGCGGCTCTATCGGCCGGACTGACTATGAGGAGAGGGCGCGATGACCGACAGGCCCGCCGCGGCGGGCTCAGGCCGCGCGCCGGGCAGGGCAGAGCCTGGGCTGATCCACCGTCACGACCTGATAGCCGCCTTGAACCGCGCAGCCCGGAAACGGGTCACGATTATCTCGGCGCCGGCCGGCGCCGGGAAGACGTCGCTGTTGCGCGCATGGGCGGCCCAGCCGGGTCAGGATGGCCGTATCGCCTTCGTCACCGTACGGCCGGGCCAGCACGATACGCAGCTCTTCTGGCTCACCATGCTGGGCGCGGTCCGGGCCGCGGCAGGCACCGGCGAAGGCGGTGCGCAGCTGCCGCCGGCGACACCCGGCTCAAGCGGTAGCGCCATGGTGGCCAAGGTACTGTCCGAGCTCGAGGAGTCCAGCGATCGCTTCGTCCTGGTCATCGACGACCTGCATGAGCTCAGCTCACCCGAGGCCGCCGGGCAGCTCACAGCGCTACTGACGCGCCTGCCTCCGGGAGTCCGCGCGATCGTGGCCACCCGCCGCGACCTGCCGCTGCAACTGCACAAGCTGCGGCTGGCCGGTGACCTGACCGAGATCCGCGCCGCGCAACTGCGCTTCACCTCCCGCGAGACCCGCCGGTTCCTCGCCGCCGCCGGAACTGCGCTGCCCGAGCACATGGCTGCGATGCTGCATCAGCGGACCGAAGGCTGGGCGGCCGGGCTGCGGCTCGCCGTACTATCCCTGGCCGGGCACCCCGACCCCGAACGGTTCGTCGCCGAGTTCTCCGGCAGCGACCGTACGGTCGCCGAGTACCTGATGGCCGAGATGCTGGAGCGGCAGCCGCCGGAGGTCCAGCGCCTGCTGCTGCGCACCTCCGTACTGGACCGGGTCAACGGCGGGCTCGCCGACCTGCTCACCGGAGCCACGGGCTCAGAGCGGATCCTGCTGGACCTAGAGGACGCCAACGCGTTCGTCATGTCCCTCGACCCCGCCCGTACCTGGTTCCGCTACCACAGCATGTTCGGCGGCCTGCTCCGGCTGGAACTGCGCCGCACGATGCCCGCGGGCATCGCCGAACTGCACCAACTCGCCGCACGCTGGCTCGCCGAGCGCGACCAGGCCGCCGACGCCATCGGCCACCTGCAGGCGGCCGGCGACTGGAACGAGGCGGCCCGCATGCTCACCGATCATGCCCTCAGCCTCACCCTCGACGGGCAAGCGGGCACCGTGGCGGCGCTGCTGCGCTCCTTCCCGGCCCGGACCGCTGAGGACTCCCCCGACCTGACCCTGGTCCGGGCCATCGCCGACCAGTACCAGCTCCGCCTCGACGCGACCGATGCGTACCTGCGCGAGGTCAGGGCGTACGCAGCCACCACGCCGCCGGCCAGCCGGCACCGGCTGCAGCTGGCCATCGCCTCCGTGGACCTGCTGTCAGCGCGGCTACGCGGGCACTTCGACAGCATCTTCGAGCAGGCCGGGGCTGTGCTGGGCCCGGACGACGGCCAGACGAGCACCGACGCCGCGCTCAGCAACGACCTGAAAGCTGTCGCGCTGCTGAACCTGGGCGTCACCGAGGCATGGTCGCTGCGGCTGGCCGACAGCGAACTGCACCTCGCAGAAGGCGCCGCCCTGGCCGGCCGCATCGGCCGGCCCTACCTGGAGGTGGCCTGCCTCGCCCACCTGGGGTTCGCCGCTACGAGCCGCTCCTTCGCCATGGCCCAGCAGCGTTGCGAGGAAGCCATAACGGTGGCGGCGCGGCACGGCTGGGAAGCCGAGGCGGTGACCGCCCCAGCGCTGGCGGCGCTCGCCAACGCGCTGATCTGGACGGGCCAGTTCGACCTCGCCGAACACTGGCTGGACCGCGCCAGGCGCGCCACACAGGCCGGCGGCGAGCCCGGCATCCGGCTGCTGGTGTGCCTTACCTCCGCAATCCTGCAGGCCGCGCGGGGCCACAGCCACCGGGCGCTGGAGGAGTTCGCCGCTGCCCGGCAGATGCAGGCGCTCATGGTGGGCGAGCACGGGCTGACTACCCGCGTCAACGCGTGGACGATCGCCACCCAGGCCCGGCTCGGGATGGCCGGGCAGGCGCGGGCTGCGCTGGCCGCCCTCGACGGCCGGCAGGCCAACGCAGGCGAGATCCGCAACGCGGCCGCGGTGATCCTGCTGGCCGAGCAGGACCCCGCCGCCGCCCGCCGCGAACTCCGCGTCGTCCTCGACGGCGACGTCCCTGTTCTTTCCTACCTCACCCAGGTCGAGGCGCACCTGCTGGACGCGTTCGCCTGCCGCGACCTGGGTCATAAGCGCGCCTCCCAAGAGGCAGCCGAGCAAGCGCTGGACCTCGCCGAGCCGGACCGGCTGATCCTGCCCTTCGCCATGACCGGCGCATGGCAGCTGCTCGAAGCCATGCCGCCGCACGGCACATCGCACGCGGCGTTGGTCACCGACATCCTCGACGCCATCCCCAGCGGTGCGCGGGCCGGGCTGAGCCAGCCGGCCATGCTGCCGGTCGAGGAACTCACCAGAAGTGAGCTGCGGGTGCTGCGATACCTGCCGACCAACCTGACCCGGCGCGAGATCGCCGCCGAGCTATCGGTCTCGTTGCACACCGTTGACACCCACATCCGGCGGATCTACGCCAAGCTCGGCGCCGCCGACCGGACTACGGCGGTGCGGCGAGGCCGCGAACTGCGGCTGCTGTCCGTCGGCCGCACCTGAACGCCCGGCGGGGGTGAAGGCGGCGACCCAGCCCGCCATGACCTTGTGCGCCTGACGGACGATCTGCTCGTTGTCCAGAGCCATGTCACTTCTCCTTGGTCGTACGATCGCTGCCGCGACACACCCAGGCTCGCCGCCAGGCCGGTGACAGGTAATCACTTGATCCTGGTGATTCACAGCCCGGGCACGGTGTGCGCAGGCCAGATGCCGACGCCAGCGGGGCGAATCACCAAAATCCAGTGACGACCCTCCCTTCTCCCGTGGCGATCATTGGGGTGGTCACGAGCTTGCGGACGCGCACGGCCGGCCGGGACGTGCCCCGAGACTCCAGGGAGAAACAGTGACATCACCAGCTACGGACGCTACCGGCGCCCCAGACCTGCCCGACTACGCCCCCATCCCGGCGATCGCGAAGGGAGCGACGCTGAACGAGCACGGATACCACGTCTGGCAGGTGCAGCGGAACCTCTACGCGGTCACTGACAACGTCTACATGTCGGCGTTTCTGACCACCCCCGACGGCGTCGTTATTTTCGACGCGCCCCCGAACATCGGCCACAACATCCGGCGCGCCGTGGACGAGATCACCGCCGCCAACGGCCTGACCAACCAGGTCACCCATATGGTCTACTCGCACCACCACGCCGACCACCAGGGAGCGTCCTCGCTGTTCGGCGGGGACATCGTCCGCATCGGCCACGAGGAGACCCGGCGACTGCTGCTGCGCGACCATGACCCCGCCCGCCCCGTCCCGGACGTGACCTTCTCGGATAACTACACCCTGGAAGCCGGCGGCGAGCGGGTCGAACTGGCCTGGCACGGGCCCAACCACTCACCGGACAACATCTACATCCACTTCCCCGACCACGACACCTTGATGTTCATCGACGTGGTCAACGCCGGCTGGATACCCATCTACAACCTCAACCTCAGCGACGACGTCATCGGGTACTCCGGCGCGCCGGCCATCGCGCTGGACTACCCGTGGACGCACCTCATCAGCGGGCACCTGGGCCGGGTGGCAACCCGCGAGGACGTCGCGATGCACCAGCAGTACATCGCCGACATCGAAGCCAGCTCACGCGAGGCGCTGGCCTCGGTCAACCCGGGACCGATTTTCAAGCACTACGGAGAGAACGTGTGGGCCGCGGTCAGTGCCCACCTCGACGCTGTCACCGAGCACGCGGCCGCCCCCATCATCGCGAAATACACCGGCGTGCTGGGCGGTGCCGACATCGAGGTCTACACCAGGACCACGACGTTCGCGATCATGCAGTCGCTTCGCCTCGACCGCGGCCCCAGCGGCCCGGTCCATCCCTGACCGCAACGCACCCGGGCGATCCTGCCCTGGTGCGCCCACCTGGACCGGGATCACGCACCCGGTCCAGGTCCTTGCCCCGGCGGTCTCAGTGAACTTGACGTTGCTGATCGGGCCAGTGCTGGCGGCGTATTGCCTTCTTGTCGATTTTCCCGGCTGGGGTCTTGGGCAGGTCGGGCACGACCTGGATCATTTTCGGGGCCTGGTGCGGTCCTTTTTGCTCGCGCACGGTTTTTTCTATTTCATCCAGGTTGACCTGTTGGCCTGGGCGCACGGTGATGAGTGCGGTGACGGCCTCGCCCCATTTATCGTCGGGAACGCCGATGACCGCGACGGCGGACACGCCGGTGCAGGTGGCGATCACGTCCTCGATCTCGCGCGGGTACACGTTGAACGCGCCCGAGACGATGACGTCTTTCTTCCGGTCGACCAGGTGGAAGAAGCCGTCTTCATCGCGGACGGCGAGATCGCCGGTGTGCAGCCAGCCGTGTTCTAGCGCTGCGGCCGTCTGCCCGGGCTGGTTGCGGTAGCCGGTCATCACCACCCGGGAGCGCACGCACACCTCGCCGACTTCCCCGTGCGGCACCGGGGTCCCGTCCTCGCCGAGGATCTCGGCCCGGACGCCGGCCACCGTCCGGCCGCACGAGGCGAGCAGGCCGGGCCGCCGTACCGGGTCGTGCTCGTCCTTGCGCAGGCTGGTGCACATGCCGAGGCATTCTGTCTGACCGTATCCCTGCATCAGGACCGGGCCGAATGCTTCCAGGGCTTCGGCGATTCTGGCCGGGGTCATGGGTGCCGCGCCGTAGAGGATGGTTTCCAACGCGGACAGATCGTGCCGGTGCGGCGAGCCGTGATCGAGCAGGGCGTACAGCATGGTCGGCACGACGAACGCGTAGTTGACCCGTTCCCGTGCCGCCACGTCCAGCCACGCGTCCGGATCGAAGGCCTGCTGGAGGACCACGGTGCCGCCACGGCACAGGGTGGGCAGTACCGGCAGCGACCCGGCGTGCGTGATCGGCGAGGACAGCAGGAAACGCGGCCTCTCGGGAAGGCCCCAGGAGGCGGTCAGCGTGTGGGTCTGCTGGACGAGCGCGCGGTGCGGGACCATCACGCCCTTGGGCCTGCCGGTCGTACCGCCGGTGTACTGCAGCCAGGCGGTGTCGTCCTCGCCTGCTGGTCCTCGTTCGAGCCGGCGGGCCGGCGTCTTCTCGCACAGTGCCAGCAGGTCTTCGCCTGCCTCGGCCGGGCCGAGGGTCATCAGATGCTCGATACCAGCGCACCGGGCGGCGAGCTGGGCGCCGGTCTCCGCGAACTTCGGGTGCACGATGAGGACGGTGATATCCGCGTCGTCGCAGACGTAGGCATGATCGCTGAGCGACCCCAGGGGATGCAGCCCGGTGTAGGTGCCGCCGAGCAGGTAGGCCGCGGCCTGCGCCAGCCATACCTCGGGAGTATTCGGGCTCAGCGCCGCGACTGCCCGCCCGGGGCCGATCCCGCGGGCGGCGAGCAGTGCCACGATGCGGCTGATCGCCGCCGCGGCGCCGGCGTAGGTTATCCGCCGGTCTCCCAGCACGAACGCCTCGCGGTCACCGAAGCGCCCCAGCGCCTCGACGATCAAGTCAGCTGAGGTCAGTTCGGCGGAGCTGTGGTGAACCACGGTGTCCTCCTGGCGGGTCTCGTTGTTAAGCCGACCCAGGTCAGCTGGCGGCTGTGATGGAGGGGCGCGACCCGGCGACCGTGACCGTGACGCCTGGCGGCGGTGCGCTCTGGAACATCACCCGGTCGACGATGCCCTGGTAGCGGCGGACGGCGAGCTCGGTGGCCTCGCCCCAGGTCCCGGCGGCCACGCAGAACGTGTCCAGGATCTCGTCGGGCACCTGCGCGGCCATGGCGTCGTGCTCACCACGGCGGACGAGTCCGCGCAGCCGGTCGCCGAGGGCTCCCCAGCCGTGCAGCTCCAGCACCGGCCGGTAGGCGGGTGTTGAGGCGTAGAAGGCGAACTGCCGGCGAACTGCCTCGCGGCTGGCCTCGCCGGCGTCCTCGTCGACGATGCACAGCACGGTGGCTGACAGCGTGAATTCTTCGCGTGGCCGGCCGGATTCGGCCAGGCCGCGGGCGATGGCAGGCTCAGCGACCGTGCGCAGGTACTCCTGGGTGTGGACCGGGTGGATCAGCGCGCCGTCGGCGACGGCTGCGGCGGCCTGGAACATGACGGGGCCCAGGGCGGCGAGGTAGATGGGCGGCGGGCCGGCCGCGAGCGGTCCCGGGTTCATCGCATCGGGCAGGTAGTCCAGCGGGTAGTAGTCGCCGTGGAAGCCGAGGGGGTGCTCGCCCTGGAACGCGCCCCAGATATGGCGGACGGCCCGGGCGTACTCCCGCAGCCGGGCGGCGGGCGGGGTGAACGGCGCGGAGAACCGGCGCTCTATGTGGCGGCGTACTTGCGACCCCAGGCCCAGGATGTGGCGTCCGCTCGTGGCCCGTTGCAGTTCCCACGCCGAAACAGCGGCAAGCATCGGGCTCCGCGGGAAGGCGAGGGCCACGGATGTGCCGAGCGTCACCCGGCTGGTGTGCTGGCTGGCGACGGCCAGGTTCTGGAATGGATCCCCGGTGGATTCGGCGACGAACAGCCCGTCGAACCCGCCGTGCTCGGCCTGGCGGCCGCGGCCGGGCATCTCGTCCAGCGCGGGACGGTAGAGATACAGATCGACTTTCATGGCGGCACCTTTGAGATTCAGACGGCGAAGGAGTAGCCGCCGTTGACGGGATAGGTCTGCCCGGTGATCCACGCCGCCGCGTCCGAGGCGAGAAACAGGATCAGGTTCGCGGCGTCGCTGGGCTCCCCGAGCCGGCGGATGACGTAGCTGCGCAGCATGGACTTCACCAGGTCGGGGTTGTCGGTGGCGGTGGCGACTCCCGGTGTCCGGATGGACGCGAGCGCCACGCAGTTGACGGTGATGTTGTACCGGCCGACGGCTTTGGCCAGGGCCCGGGAGAAACCCGCCGCGCCGGCCTTCGCCCCGCTGTAGACCGGCAGGCCCGGCTCGCCTACCCGGCCGGCATCGGAGATCACGGTGACCACGCGGCCCGAACCGCGTCCGACCATGGCGGGCAGGGCGGCGCGCGCGCAGTTAAGCACCCCGTAGAAATTCGCGCCCAGCCACGGGCCCCATTCCTTGGGGTGGGCTTCCCAGAACGGGGGCGCCGGGCTCATCGGGTCCTGGACCGGCCCGGCGTTGCCGGCGTTGTTGACCAGGACGTCGATCCCGCCTGCCTCCTGCTCCGCACGGGCGACCATGCCCATGACGTCGTCGAAGTCGGTGACGTCACATCGGCTGGCCACCGCAGACCCGCCTGCCGCGCGGATCTGCGAGGCCACGGCGTCGGCGCGGTCCAGGTGGAAGTCGTTGACGACGACGCGCGCGCCGTGACCGGCGCAGTGCCGGGCGACCTGGCGGCCGACTCCCTGGCCGGCGCCGGTGACCAGGACGGTCTTGCCGTCCAGGCGAAGCAGGTTTTCCATGCTGGTCTCGCTTCCGCGGGCTGTTGTCACTGTCGGGCTTGTCACTCTCGGGTTTGGTCACTGTCCGGTGAACTTCGGTGTGCGTTTTTCGGTGAAGGCGCTGAGGCCTTCACCGAAGTCGCGGGTACGGGTGTGCGCGGCGGCTCGCTGCCTTTCCATCCGCAGGCCTGCCTCGCGGGTGAGCTGGAGGCCGTCGTCGACGAGTGCCTTCATGGCCGCGATCCCGACCGGGCTCTTGCCGGCGATGGCCGCGACGAGGTTGTCCACCTCGCTGGTCAACTGCCCGTTCCGGACTAGAGCGGTGATCAGGTCGGTGCCGGCCAGGTCTTCGGCGGCCATGGTCGCGCCGGTGAACATCAGGTGCTTGGCGCGGGCGGGACCGACCCGGCGGGGCAGCCTGATCGAGCCCCCGCCCGCGGGCAGCAGGCCGTAGTTCGCGTGGGCGTCACCGAAGGAGGCTGACCTGCTGGCCACGACGAGATCGCAGCACAGCACCAGCTCCAGGCCGCCAGCGACGGCCAGGCCGTGCACGGCGGCGATCACGGGCTTGGAGAAGGCTTCCAGCCGGTCGAACGCCGCGCCGACCTGCTGCAGGAAGTCGTCCTCCGCAGCGGGCTCCGCCTCCCCGCCGACCCGGCCGAGGACCTGGGTGAGATCGGCTCCGGCGCAGAAGGCCCGGCCCTGGCCCGCGATCACCACGACCCGGACCTCGGGGTCCGCGGCCAGGTCCAGGCCCTGGTGAAGGCCGCGGACCATCGGCAGGGTGAGGCTGTTGAGCGCGTGCGGCCGGTTCAGCCACAGCCACAGGGCGGCACCGCGGCGCTCGGTCCGGATGGGACTGTCAGTTTCGGTCAGCATGGCTGCTGCCTCAGCCGCGGCTCAGGATCGTCACCACGCACGCCGCAGCGTCGGGGTGCAGGTAGCCGCCGGCGTTCTCGGCCAGCCCGACCCGGGCCTGGGGTACCTGCCGGGCGCCGGCCCGGCCGCGCAGCTGCGTGACCAGCTCGACCAGCTGGGCGCATCCTGTCGCGCCGACCGGGTGGCCACGGGAAACCAGGCCGCCGTCCGGATTCACCGGCACCCGCCCGCCCAGCGCGGTGGCCCCCGAGGCAAGCAGCTTCGGGCCGTCGCCCAGACCGCACAGTCCCAGTTCCTCGTACATGATCAGCTCGTTCGGGGTGGCCGCGTCATGCACCTCGACGACGTCCAGATCGCCGGGTCCGAGCCCGGCCTGCGCGTACGCCGCGGCTGCGGTGCGCTGTTCCAACGGCATCCCGGACCCGCCTGGCCGCCCGGAACCAAGTGCGCAGGCGCGAATCCGGATCGCGCCGTCGGAGGAGCTGACGCGATCCGCCGCCCGCAGGACAAGGGCCGCGGCGCCATCGGCGATCGGCGAGCACATCAGCATGGTCATCGGAGCCGCCACCATCCGGCTGGCCAGCACCTCGGCCCGGGTGAGGGCCCGCTGGTACTGGGCCTTGGGGTTCAGCGCCCCGTGCGCGGAGTTCTTCGCGGCGACATCGGCGAAGTCCCCGGCGGTCGCGCCCGAGCGAGCCTGGTAGTCGCGGGCGATCCATGCGTACACGTCCATGAAGAACGAGGCCGTGGGCAGGTCGGCGCCGGTGAGCTCGCGGGTGATCACGCTGATCCGGCCGAGGTCTGCGCCGCTCGTCATGGCGGCCAGGATTTCCGCCGTCGGCCGGCCGGTCATCTTCTCGCTGCCGCACACCACTGCGGTGTCATACATCCCCGACCGGATCGCGGTGAGGGCAATGTGCAGCGCGCTGGACGAGGTCGCGCAGGCGTTCTCGACGTTCACGACGGGCACTCCGGCCAGGCCGGCCGCGCTCGCGGCGAGCTCGCCCCGGATCATTTCCTGCCCGCTGAGCAGGCCGGCCATCGCGTTGCCATGGACCAGGAGTTCCACCTCGGCAGCCGGCAGGCCCGCGTCGGCCAGGGCCGCACCGATCGCGGTGGCCGCCAGCGAGCTCATGGTGTCGTCCGGGTGCTTCCCGAACGGGGTGATCCCCGCCCCCACGATGTCCACGTCGCGCATGTGACCTCCCGAGACATTTATTAACTGATTAGTAAAGAAATATGCCTCATCGGGGAGTATCCGTCAAGCCACAATTTCCTGGACACGCCGGGTCTGGAGTGCGCGGAGGTGAAATTTTCGCTACTGTTGAGTTCAGATAACCTACGACTTAGCTCTGGAGGGAGTTGTGGTGGGCAGGCGGCGAGCGCTCGAGACCCAGGACCTGGTGGCTGCGGCTGCTCGGGTGTTCGAGCGGCGCGGCTACGCGGACGCTACCCTGGATGACATCGCCGCCGAGGCGGGCGTCAGCAAGCCGACGGTCTACCAGTACGTCTCGTCTAAGCAGCGCCTGCTGGAAACCATTGTCGAGCAGGCCATTTACCCGCTGCGCGAGGGTATCGAGCAGATCGTCGAGAGCACTGCGAGCGCGGGTGACAAACTTGAGGCCTACGTCCGCCTGCACGTGACCTCGGCCGCCCGCTACCGGGCCTACTACCTGGTACTCATGGCCGACCAGCACCAGCTCTCAGCCCAGGGACTGCGCAGCTACCAGTCCTGGGCCCGGCAGGTGAACCGCTCCGCGGAACAGCTGCTCCGGCAGGGAGTAGACGAGGGACTCGTCCGCCCCGACATCGACATTCCCATCGCGGTCAACCTGCTCAACAGCGCGCTGACCTCGATCGCCCGCTGGTATCACCCCACCGACCGGCTCAAGCCCGACCAGATTCACGACCAGGTCATGAAGATCCTGCACGGCCTGCTGCTGCTTCAGCAGCCTGCGGTCACAGCACCCAGCTGATCAGGACCAAACCGGCGCGAGCACGAAAACGCCCGCCGGGACCGCAGACGCGTTCATGCCGGGGCGGGCTGGCTGAGCAGCGCGCGGATGGCGTTCTCGACGTGGCGGGCGCGTTCTTCGGGGTCGGGGACGTCGATGGCGGTCTCGAATTCGGGGCTGACCGAGACCCAGCCGGTGGCCAGGTGCAGGACGAGGCCAAGCAGGAAGCCCGGGTGGAAGTGGGCCGGCAGGTCGCCGGTTTTCTGGGCCTGGGCGATCGCGTCGATCTGGGCGCGGGCGAAGGCGACGCCGGCCTCGCTCGGCTCGCCGTCGGTGCGTTCCAGGCGCTGCCAGGTGCACAGGCGCATGATCTCGGGCCGGCGTTCGTGCAGGCGTACCAGGCGGGCGGCGTAGCCCGGCAGGTCGTAGGGGTCGAAGGGCACCTCGGCTTCCATCTGCAGGATCGCCTGCTCGCATACCGCCTCGAACAGCTGGGTCTTGCCGCCGAAGTAGTGGTAAATCTGCGCCTTGTTCGAATCGGCCGCTTCCCCTATCCGCTCGACGCGCGCTCCGGCGATCCCGTACTGGGCGAACTCGGCGTAAGCCGCGTCCAGCAGGCGACGGCGGGTGCCTTGGGCGTCGTAGCGGGCCATACATCCCAGCATATTTCCTAAACGGTTAGTTGACAAAGCGGCGGCCTGCGCTCTAAATTCTAAACTAACCGTTTAGAAAAATTTCGGCACAATCCCCTCGGCCACCCTTCGTATTCGGAACAACCCCTCGGCCGTCTCTTCGTAAGAGTCCACTTGCATGAAGAGGCTGGCGCGCATATGCTTTGTGAGAGTTAGCTCTTACAAAGAGAGTCAACTATCTCGATGGGAGTCTCTCGTGGCACAGGTTTCAGTGGTCGGCCCAGACGGCGGCGAGTCGATCCAGCTCGGTCCGACCCGGGTGCGGATCCTGGAGGACGGCTCGACCACCGGGCACCGGCTCGGGATGGGCGAGATCACGATCGCACCGCACACCGACGGGCCACCCCAGCATCGCCATGCCCGGCACGACGAGGGCTTCTACGTCGTGTCCGGTACCGCGCGGTTCACCGTCGGCGAGACCGTCTACGACGCGCCGGCCGGAACCCTGGTCATGATCCCGCCGGGCGCGCCGCACACCTTCGCCAACCCGGGCGACCAGACCACCATCATTCTCAACACCTTCACCCCGGACCTGTACGTGGAGTACTTCCGCGACCTGCGCGACATGATCGCCGACGGCCAGCCGCTGACCGCCGAGACCACGATCCAGGCGATGAGCCGCTACGCCACCGAGCCGGCCACCGACTTCGCCTGACACCTCCAGTTCCATCCGGGCCGGCCGCCTCGGCACCCGGAATCAGTACCAGCACAAGGAGAGACCCATGAACACCGCTATTCACGCCGTGGGCCTGACCGGTACCGGCCAGGTCGAGGTGAGCGTGGCCGACTACGGGTCCGGGCAGCCGTTCCTGCTCCTGCACGGCGGGGCGGGCCCGCAGTCGGTGACCGGGTTCGCCGAGCAGTTCGCCGCCGCCCACGACGTGCGCGTGCTCGTCCCGACCCACCCCGGGTTCGGCGGCACCCCCCGGCCCGGGGCGCTGAACTCCATCGGCGGCCTGGCCGCGCTGTACAACGCGCTGGTCGGCCAGCTCGACCTTCAGGACGTCACCGTCATCGGCAACTCCATCGGAGGCTGGATCGCCGCGGAGATCGCACTGCTGAAGTCGCCGCGGGTCAGCGGCATCGTGCTGATCGACGCGGTCGGCATCGAGGTGCCCGGCCATCCGGTGGCCGACTTCTTCTCCCTGACCCTGGACCAGGTCTTCCAGCTCAGCTTCCACAACCCCGGGCCGTTCCGCATCGACCCCGCGACCCTGCCCCCGGCCGCGCAGGCGATCGCCGCGGGCAACCGGGCCGCGATCGGCGTGTACGCGGGCACCGCCATGACCGATCCGACTCTCGCCGGGCGTCTCGGGGCGCTCGAGATCCCCACCCTGGTGCTGTGGGGCCGCAGCGACGGGATCGTCGACGTCGACTACGGGCGCGCCTACGCCGCCGCGATCCCCATGGCCCGGTTCCAGCTGCTACCCGACACCGGGCACTCCCCGCAGCTCGAGACTCCCGACCAGGTCATCCACGCGATCTGGGACAGCGCGGACACCGACTTCTCCGCCTTCGCGCACTGACCCGCCCGCCACCAGCCGCCGCACCGAAAGCACAGGGATCACGACCATGTCCAAGACCGCAGTCACCCGCATCACGCACAGCTGCCACCTGATCGAGATCGGCGGGCGCATCTTCCTGACCGACCCCTGGTTCAGCACCAGGCCCGGCTACTACCAGGGCGAGCCGATCGCCCTGGGCATCGCCGACCTGCCCCGGCTGGACGGTGTCTTGATCAGCCACGAGCACTACGACCATTGCGACCTGGAGACGTTCGCCGCCTACCGCGACCAGTCCGTCCCGCTGTTCGTCGCCGGAACGGTCGTCGAGGTCGCCCGCAAGTATGGCTTCACCAACGTCACCGCCCTCAAGCCCTGGGAGGAGGCCGAAGCCGGCGGCGTCACCATCACCGCCACCCCCGCCAAGCACGGCGTCTACGAGGTCACCTTCGTCCTGCGCTCAGGTCCGGAGGCCGTGTACTTCGCCGGGGACACCATGCTGATCCCCGAACTCGGCGAGATCCCCCACCGGCTCGGCCACATCTCCCTGGCCCTGCTGCCCACCAACGGCCTGCACATCCGCCCCGCGAACAACATGCAGGTCGTCATGAACGCCCGGGAGGCCGCCGAGCTGACCGCCATCCTCAAGCCCGAGCTGGCCATCCCCCACCACTACGCCTTCACCAGTGGCTTCCTAGGGGACCGGCTGATCACCAGCAGTGACAAGAACCCGCTGCACTACCAGGACGCATCCCGCGACCTGGCCCCCGGGACCAGTGTTCGCGTCATCGAGCCCGGCACCCGAGTGGAGCTGTGACCCCATGCCGCAGACCTCGACCGGCACCGAGGACTTTCTGACCGCCAGCCTGCACCACGGCAACCTCCAGGTCGACACGTCCGACCCCGACCCCCGCCCGATGATCGCCGTCCTGGACGCCAGGCCCGGCCTCGAAGGGGCCTTCCGCACCAAGATCGTCGAACTCGTCCGCGCAGTGCGCCGCGAACCCGGCTGCGTCACCTTCACCGCGTATGAGGCCCGCGACACCCCCGGCCGCTTCTACCTCTACGAGATCTACACCGACGCCGCCGCGTTCGACGCGCACCTGAAGACCGGCCACGTCCACGCCTTCATCTCCGCCATCCCCGCGCTGAGCACCGGCGGACCCGGAAGCCTCGTCCAGCTCAACGAGATCCCCATCCCGGACAGCAACCCGGCGACAACGACCGCGCCCGGGTAGAGCACAAACGCCGCCGACTGGTAGAACCTCCTCGTCGCAAGACTGCGCCGACAGCACTAATCGCCGGCTGCTTTCAGTAGTGGCGCATGTTCATCGTGACAGCCGCCCTCGGCATCCAGGTGCTGCGACGGCGCGATCACCACGGGGTGATCGGCGAACTCACCCCCACGCTCAAGCTCAAGCGCCGCATCGTCCATGCCAAGTACGCCGACGCCATCGATGCCCTCTATACCGGATGACCTGGCCAGGTGCCGTTGCCGTACGCCTTGGCCGGCAGCCTGACCCCGAATCCGGTGGCGGCCAGCTTGAGCAGCACCTGGCCGGGTGCCTGCAGCGCCGTGACCTTGGCGGCGCTGAGTTCCTCCAGCTGGGCCAGGACAGCCGCGTAGGCGTCCGGACCCTGCCTGCGCGCCCGGCTCAGCGCGATCGCGTTGGCCCACACCTTGCGCCGCGCCTCCCGCAAGAAGCGCTGGGTGCCGAGCTGGTTGAACGGCCGCAGCAGCCGGTCGAGCAGGGGCCCAGGCCCGGAGAGCCTGATCAGCTCGTCGTCCTCGGCGGCGACCCGGGCCGCGAGCACATCATCGATGGCCCGGTGATCGGCCTCTCGCCGGGCGAGTAGCGTCGCGTCGTCGAATTGCTCGTCGGTGATCACGGCCAGCAGGGCCTGCGGCAGGTCGTAGTTGATGTGCGCGTTCATGCCGAGCAGCACATGCCGCAGCGGAGGCAAGCCGACAGGAGCACCGAACGCGATCTCCCACGGTAGCGCCGGCTTCCGGTCCGCCAGGTCGGCCTCCAGGGCATCCAGGTACAGGTCGGCGAACGCGACGTCCCACCGCTCGACCCAGTCCGGGTCGACGAAGCCGCCGCGTTTGAGCTCGTCGGCCACAGCGGTGGTGGTGCGCTGGTAGGTGGCGTGGAAGTACTGTCGCTGGTCCCCCGCGGCTGCCAGCGGCCCGAGCAGGGCCGCCATGCGGGCGATCAGCTCCTCGATCACGCAGCCATTATGGCCGGCTGCGGCAATGACGGCTGGTGGTCCGGGCCTTCGAGCTGTGGACTCACGACAACGACATCCGCCAGGCGGCCGGGCTGCCCCCCACGGTCCCCGACCCTTCCACGCTGAGCCTGATGACACAGGCCGCGGCCCGGCTGCTTCCGCACGCCGCGGCCCGCAGCGGCCTGCGCGAGCCCACCAGCGTGCACCTGGTGCTGACCGGACCGGGCGGCGGCACCTGGGACATCCCGATCGGCCAGAGCTCACCCGCCGCCTCCGTCGGGATCGTCACCGACGCGGTCGGGTTCTGCTGGCTAGTCGCCAACCGGGCCGCCCCCGACCGGCTCGACCTGCACATCACCGGGGACCCCGATCGCGCCGCCATGGTGCTGGCGGCGGCGTCATCGCTCGCGCTGGACTTAGGTGGCCCCTCGGCCAGGCGGAAAGGATCCTGGGACTCTTGTATTGTCGGGGCGGTTGGGGCTGATGTGGTTTTGGTGGCCGGTGATGCAGCTGGGCATCTGGCCCCGGTATTTCTCGCATCCACGACGGCCGCCCAGGAGCCGGGGGTTCGCTGGTGAGGCCCGGGCAGCCAGATCCGCCCCGTTCGGTATGTACCTCAGGGCCCGGTACCATCTTCAACAGCACCATTATCGCTGGTCACAGACCGGAAACGTATGGTTGTGGCAACCACTACACTATACTGTTCAGGTTGCCACAACCATGCGCTGATTCTTGGCTGGAGCTGGGCAAAGTGAGGCCGGTCGCGGGAGTGGTGAGGCTGGCGGGCCTGCTGAGACCTGCTTAAGCCCCGCCAGCCTGCCCAGGCCGTTGGCGTGGATGCCCGAGGCCATTTGAGGCGCTCATCACGCTCACGGCCTGGGAGAAGCGCTCGACGCACCGGTCGCCGCGGAAATGCAGAATCGTAATGCCTGACAGCGCGATCGGTGTCCCGGGCAACCTGCCCTTCGGGGCTCGCCGTGCGCAGCGGCTCGGGCGGCGGGTCCCCGCGCCGCCTACTGGTTGACGAAGTTGTGCACGGGAAAGACGATGGGCTCGTCCGGCTTGAGGCCCACCTGCTGGATGAGTGGCATCAGCTGCTCGCCGAAGGCCTGGAATTTCTCGGCCGACTCCCAGACGTCAAGCACACAAAGACCCCCGGGTGTCGCGCCGACCACGTGGGAAAGGCAGCCGCCACCCGGCCATTCCGCCAGCGAGCGCAGCGGCTGGCCGTTGTTCAGCCCTCGGCCGATCTCGTCGTACTGCTGCGTGGTCCCGCCGGGAAAGTTGAATATCACACCGATGGCGATGAGTTCTCTCCTAACTCAACGATCCGTGCGCAGGCTCCGCCGCCTGCCCAATCGTGGTACGTCGCGGGGACGGTTCCTGGATCACTCGCGGGAAGACATCTGCCGTGCGTCACCTTCCCCGATCGGGTCGCCGGCTGGGTGCTGGCGGTCCGGCCCGCCACCGTGATCAGCTCGGCAGGGTCGCCTCGACCAGCCAGCCGCCGTGCGGCGTCGGCCCGGCGCGGAGCTGACCGCCCAGCTCCTGGACACGTTCACGCAGACCGATCAGTCCGCGTCCGGTGCCGGACAGGTTCAGCCGCTCCTGCTCGGAACGGTCGTTTTCCACCCGCACGGTCAGGCCTCTCCCGGAGCCGTTGACCAGCACTCGGACGGCCGCACCGGGGGCATGGCGCAGCGCGTTGGTCAGGCTCTCCTGGACGACGCGGAAGGCGATGTGCGCCGCGGCGACGGCTACGCCGTCCCGGTCTCCTTCGAACCGGCACGAGACGTCCAGCCCGCTGCGGGCGGCCCTGGTCACGACCTCCTCGATCAGGGTCAGATCGGGTCCGCCGACCTCCGTCCCGCCGAGCAGCTCCACGAGCCGGTGCAGGTCTTTGTGGCCCTGCCGGGCGGACTCCGCTATGGCGGTGAAGGCCTGCTGAGCCCGGACCGGGTCGTGGCCGACGAGACGCTGTCCGGCGGCGGCCTGGATGACCATGACGCTGATCGCGTGGCCGATGATGTCGTGCAGTTCACTGGCAATGCGGGCCCGTTCGTGCCGCAGCGCGATCTGCGCGAACAGCTCGCGCTCCTCCTCGAGCTCGCGGCCGCGGCGGGCGAGCTGATCCACGGCCTCACCGCGCAGCCGCAGGACCGTGCCGGCCAGGAAGCCGGGCGCGCTGAACATCACCACCGAGACCGGGCTGGTGGGCGGCAGAACGAGCCAGAAGAGGTACAGGTAGACGGCCAGAGTGAGGGCCGCCAGCCACGCCGCCCGGCCCGCCCAGGCGAGCGCGGCCACCGCCGCGAGGCCGGCCATGATGGCCAGGGCAGCCTCGGGGAACCAGCCGTCCTTGCTGAGCAGAGCGACCGCGAACCACAGCGATCCGCCCAGGACGGCAACCAGGCGGGGATGGGTGCGCCACCACACCAGCGACAGCCCGCTCGCCAGCAGCAAGGCCATGAAGATGTTGCCTGCCAGGCTGCCCGGCCAGCCGTGCAGCGTGGTCGGGAGGGCGACGAGGAGGAGAACCAGGACCACGATCCCCGCCTGCTCCAACCGCTGCACGGCCGCCCCCGACCTCAGCCGAGCAGGGGCAGCTGGGCGACCGCACCGGCCTGGCCCCGGGCGATCTTCACCTCGAGCGTGCCGCCGAGCAGGCGGGCGCGCTCCTTGGCCCGGGCGATGATCTCCTTCACCTCGGCGGTCTTGCTGACCGGGCCGGTCACGCGGATCTCCAGAGCCGTCTCGTCGAACCGCACCGCGACGGCGATCGGGGCATCCGGCTGGTCGGCGAGCGCGCCGATCAGGTGCTCGACGATGCGGTAAGCCGACAGCTCGACGCTGGCCGGCAGCGACCGCGGGTTGCCGGTCACCGTCAGCCGCGGGTGCGACGACTGGCGTTGGGCCAGCAGTGCGTCGAGGTGTGCGACGGAGGGAGTGGGGGTCAGGGCCGCGTCGCCCCCGCGCAGCAGGCCGACGATCTCGCGCATGTCGTCCAGCGTGCGCCGGCTGTCCGTCTCGATCGATTCCAGCAGCGCCTTGGCCTGTTCCGGAGCCAGCCCGCCGGCGGACTCGGCCGCCGTGGTCAGCTGCGCGAGACGCTCGGCGAGGAGGCCGTCGAGCTGCCGGGACAGCTGGGCCCGGTCGTCGGTGATCACCAGGGCGGCCCGCTCGTCACGCAGCCGCCGCAGCTCGACGTCACGGGCTTTGAGCTCCCGGTTCAGCACGGCGCGACGACGGCCGGCCCAGCCGATCCCGAAGATGATCAGCATCACCGGCAGGACCAGGCCGATCACGTTAGGACCGGTGGTCGCGTCGACCACCACAACGGCGAAGGCCAGCAGCGCGCTGAGCCCGGCGGCTAGCCACGCCTTCGCTCGCTCGTAGGTCAGCGCCGCGAGGAAGACCAGCACGAGGGCGAGCGGGAGCCCGGCGCCGCACCGGGTCACCCACCCGAACAGGACATCGTGCAGGGCCATGACCACGATCGCGACCCCGGTGACGGCGAGGAGGCTGCGCCGCCACCACAGCACCGATACGGTGGCGGCGGCGAACAGCGGGATCATCCACAGCGAGTGGGAACTCAGCGCGTGGACCATCGACCCATCGGCGACCGCCCTGGCCACCTGGGCGTCGGTGGACCGGATGTCGAACTCCATCAGGAGCACGCCCAGCGCGGTGAGGACCCCGGCGAGAACGTAGTCGCCGATCTTGATGCCGCGGAATGCCCAAGTCATCGCCGCCCCCTCGTCCGTCAAGCCCGCGTTCAGGCAGCCACGACTGCGGCAGCGGGCTGCTCCTCGCTCGCATTCCTGGTCGCCTTCTTGTTCACCCTAGCCTGCACGAACCGGCCGATCCCGTAGAAGATCGCCCCGCCCGCAACCGCGAGGGGCAGCGCACTGAGCATGGTGTCGATAGAGGCGTCCCTGGCTATGGTCACGACCTGCAGCAACAGGATGGCCGTGAGGGCGATCAGGTGATCCCGGCGGCCGATGGCGAACCGGGCCACGGCGTAGGCCAGCGCGAACGACAGCGGGAGCACCACGCCGCAGCGGGTGTTCCAGCCGAACAGGACCACGTGCACGGCCAGGGCAACCGTGGTGACCCCGACGACCGCGAGGATGTTGCGCCGGCGCCACAGGATCGGCACCGTCACGGCCAGGAAGAAGGGCAGCATCGCCGCCGTAGTGGTCGATTGCGGGTGCGGCAGCCCGTGCCCGCTGGCGGTAATGTTCTCGTCCATCAGGTACGCCCCGGCCGCGGTGGCCAGGGCGGCCAGCCCGTAATCGAGTGGCCGGATCCCCTTGAAGATGGAGTTCATTTGGTCTTCCTTTCCAACGGTTGAAGTCGATGCCTCGACCGTAGGAACCGGGCCCCGTAGCCATCGTCAGGCGCAAGGATGACGTTGCGGCCCGGCGTCGTTCTCAAGGATGACCGAGCGGTCAGCAGCGGGACCTGCAGAATGTGGGTATGTCCGCGAAGATCCGGGTGCTTCTCGCCGATGACCAGACCCTCGTCCGCACCGGGTTCCGGGTGATCCTGGAGGCCGAAGGAGACATCGAGGTGGTCGCCGAGGCCGACACCGGCCATGAGGCGATCCGCCAGGCTCAGCTGACCGAGCCCGACGTGATCCTGATGGACATCCGGATGCCCGAGCTCGACGGCCTGGCCGCCACGGAGGAGATCCTGCGGCACCCCGACCCGCCCACGATCGTCGTTCTCACCACCTTCGATCGCAGCGAGTACGTCTACCGGGCGCTGCGGGCCGGCGCGGCCGGGTTCCTGCTCAAGGACGCCCCGGCGACCCGGCTGATCGCCGCCGTCCGTGCCGCCGCCACCGGCGACTCCCTCATCGACCCGGCGATCACCCGCCGCCTCGTCGAGCGCTTCGTCGAGCCGGCCCAGCCGCAGGGACTTCCCAGCGAGCTGGCGTCCCTCACCGACCGGGAACTCGATGTGCTGCGGCTGCTCGCCCGCGGGCTCGCCAACGCCGAGATAGCCGCGGAACTCGTGGTGGCGGAGACCACGGTCAAGACCCACGTCGCCCGGATCCTCGCCAAGCTCGGCCTCCGCGACCGGGTGCAGGCGGTGGTGCTCGCGTACCAGACCGGATTCGTCGCCCGCGGCCACGGCAGCTGACGTGCAGCGCCTTACCGCCGTCTTAGACCGCCGGGCCGGCGATGGCGAGCTTCGAGCGGACGAGCATCAGCGGCGCCTTGGGGTCGTGCGGCTGGGGAATCGCCGCGAGAGCGAACTCGGCGATCGCGCCCGGACGAAAGACGAGGCAGTGGGTCGAGCCGCCGTACTGGAAGTAACCGAGCTCCGCACCCTTCTCGACGTGCTGCCCGGGCGCCACCTTCGAGCCGATCAGGCACGAGGAAACCTCCGACATGCCGACCGCCACGAACGCCATCAGGCCGATGACCGGGTCCTCGGCCTCGATGATGATGACCGCCCGGGCCGCGACGTGAGCCAGGTAGGACTGCGAGTTCATGGGCTCGACCGCGTCCGCGCCCTCCGAGTCGGGCTCAGAGTAGTAGGTACCCGCCACGACGAACGCCCGCACGATCGTCCCGGCCACCGGGCTGTGCCAGCGATGGTAGTTCGTCGCGCTCAAGAAGGCCTGATAGACCGTCCCGCCGACGAACTGATCGACCGAATCGTCGTTAGCCAGCATGTCCTGGAGCGAATACGGCTGGCTCTTGATCCAGAAGCGGTCCTGGCGCTTGACGTCGGTGCTGATGCCGTAGGGCGTGGACTCGCACGCGCTGACGATCACCTTGTCGTCCTCCGGGGAGGCCACCGGGCGCTCGCCATCCTTGAAGCGCCGGGTGAAGAAGTCGTTCCACGAGGCAAAGCCCCAGTGCTCGTCCTTCGGATCGTGTTCGTACTGCTCGATGCCGACCGCGGCCCGGGCCTGCGCGCTTTTCCAGCCGGACGGCGAGTCATTCAGCGCGTAGAGCGAGTCACCGTTGCTGAGGAACTCGCACCAGGCGTCGAGGATCTTCTTGATCATCGCATTGACCCGCGGGTCGCGGTAGGCGGCGAAGCCGGCCGGCGTCCCCATCGTCCAGTCCAGGATCGCGCCGAGCGGCGTGGCCACCATGTTGGGGCCGAACTCAGGCGCCATCGTCAGCACCTCGTTGATCAAGCGCATCAGGTGCGGCACGCTCTCCAGGTGCCGCTTGCGGTAGGGCTTGGTGTTCGGCACCTGGGCGATCATCTGATCGATGTACATGCGCACCACCGGATCGGTGTCGATCAGCTGCTGGAACTCGGTGAGCACGGGATGGAGCGCGATCTGCTCGCCGCTGGCGGCCGCCCGTTCGCGGTGGCCGTCGAGCCATGACTCCAGCTCGTCCTGGTTTTCCGGCAGCCAGCCGGCCCGGCGCCGTACGTCCACAGCATGGGGGGGAGTTGTCATACCGGACAGCTACCGGCGCCAGCTCCCCGGAAACGTCGTTGGCCCAGCCAGGTAAGGCGGTGACTAGGGAATGCGGCTCATTCCCACCTGCTCGTAGTAGCTGTCATCGGTGGCCGCCAGGTCACGGAAGATCACCAGTTCGCACGGCTGCGCGGCCAGGCCCGCGCACGAGATCGCCGGCCAGGGGGAACCTGTCCGCTCGATCGGCACCAGCGTGTGCGCCACCGCCAGGTGCGCCTGATAGACCGTGATGTCATCGCGCCGGAACCCGGTCCGCGCTCCCGCCGCGACCAGGCCGAAGTTCCACGGCGGGGCGTACCGGCCGGAAAGAATCTGGCGTCCGCAGGAGCCACAGGGATCGAGCGTGAAGACCCACCGGTCGGTGCGCTCGGTGATCCGGACCGCCCCGTTGTGGCCGATCGACATCTTCTCCGCCCAGCTGCGAACGCGGTCGGCCGGAAGAGCGGCCAGGTCGGCTTCCATCCGAGGTATCCAGATCAGGTCAGCGGCGTGCCGCAGGCATGCTTCGAGGCCGTCGGCCCCGTACCGGTCGTTGACCATGGTGAGCTGGGCGGTGACCGCGTCCCGGCGCAACTGCTCGGCCAGGTCGCAGGCCTGGTGGACCAGCGACCAGAGCGCGAGCACCTCACTGCGGCCGCCGCCCGCCGCCACCGCAAGTATCCGCTGGTCGAGGTCGTCATCGGTGCCCCGCAACGCTGACCGGACGAGGTCGAGCTGGTCGGCGTCGAGGTGATCGGCCTGACCGGCGGGCCACAGTTCGGTGAACATCGCGGCGTCGCCGGCGGCGGCCAGGCCGTGCCGCTCGTGTATCCACCCCAGCGTCGCCACCGACCACTGGACGTACAGGTCAGCGATGCCGCGGATCTGCCCGGTCATACGCCGGAAGGTCGTGAGCACCTCAGCCGGCGACCCGGTGGCCAGCGCCTCGGCCAGCCGTTCCTGCGGGCCGCGGCAGAGCCAGTCGAGTTCGGTCTGGGAGAAGTCAGGCATTATCTCAGCTCCATTTCCTGACGGCGCCCCGGCGCCGCCTGGTTCGGCGAATCCCTCAGCCCCTGACGCTCATGCCGCCGTCGGGGTGCAGGACGCCCCCGGTGATCCCGCGGGAACGCTCGGAGGCGAAGAAGACATAGCTCCACGCGTGGTCCTCGCCGGACAGCGCGACCTGCAGCGGGACCCGGGCCGCGAGTTCAGTGGCCCGGCCGGGCGTGTCGTTGAGGCGACGTCCGCTCATGCCGAGGCTGGCCAGGCCGCGCAGGTCGGTGTTGAGCGTGCCGCCGGGAGCGACGCCGTTGACGCGAACCTGCGGCGCGAGTTCGTAGGCGAGGGTGGTGACCAGCCCGCGGACCGCGAACTTCGACGACACGTACAAGGCGCCGCCGCGTCCCGGATAGTACGCGGAGGTGGATTCGGTCAGCACGACGTTGCCGTTAGCGGCCCGCAGGTGCGGGAGCGCCGCCCGCACGGCGTGCAGCTGCGCCTTGACGTTGACCGCGTACATCTCGTCGAACGCCTCGTCCAGCTGGTCCGGATCGATATCAGCCAGGCCGGTATAGAAGTCGAACACCCCGACGCAGCTCACCAGGACATCCAGCCCGCCGAACGCCGCCACCGCGGCCGCCACCGCCTGCTCGTTCGCCTCGCGCCTGGTCGCGTCTCCCTCGGTGACCGGGACGTCAGGCAGCGCGGCGGCGAGGTCGGCGCACTTGGCGTGATCCTTCTCCAGGACGGCCACGCGCGCGCCTTCGGCCCGGAACACGCTGGTCACGGCCCGCCCGATGCCCGATCCGGCCCCGACGACGAGCACCCGGCGCCCTTCCAGCCACGCGCTCACACGTCCGCTCCACCGTCGATCAGTGACTCGAACGGCTTCCCGACCATGGCCGAGAATGTCTCGGTGGACTGCCAGGTCAGTGATTCCAGTTCCAGCGGGCACAGCGCGATCCACCGGCCGGACTTGGGTGATTCGATCAGCAGCCGCGAGCCGTTACGGGTTCGCACCTTGGCGATCCGGATCTCGGAGAATTCGTTCGCGATGACGATCTCCGCACCGTCCTGCTGGCGGCGCAGGTCAGCCAGGTCGTCGCCGGTCACAGGAACACAGCCAGGTTCTGCATCCGGATCACGGATTCGTCCACCATGATCGTCCGGCGGGCCAGCAGCCAGCCCGGCCCGGCCCGGCGCAGCAGGTCCTCGCGTCCGGCGGACACGAGCGCGGCATCATTGACGTCGCCCCGGCTGCGGAACAGCAGCACCGCCGACTCGGCGACGATGTGATCCGCGTCCTGGGTCGCGAATGTCCTTACGTTCGTGACGAAATGACGCTGCCGCGACGGCGGGTCCTCGGTCCAGGCATGCTCGGTCATGAACCGCGCGACCCGCCGGGACAGCGAGTACTTGTCCTCGTCGAAGTGCGCCATGCCCGGGGCGGTGTCGAAGCCGGCGCCGAGCGCCGTGGTCACCCTGACGGGCATGTGATAGTGGATGTCGTCGGTCAGCAGGTCCAGCCAGGCCTCGTACTCCTGCGAGTCGAGCAGGTAGGCCTCATCCACGAGCCACTGGTGGGCCTGCAAATGCCGCTCATCGCCAAACGGCAGCGGCCGGCCCGTCCGCTGCTGCGCCGGCGCCGATCCGCCCAGGACCGCGTGGCCCGCTTCCCGGCTGGTCATGCCGGCACCTCCATGTCGCTGGCCCACCGGTTCAGCAGCGCGCGCTGGTTGTGCTCGCTGTAGCCGACCCGGGCACTGCCGGGGCCGGCGAACTGCGCGGCGGAAAGGGCGGTGACGACCTCCGTGCCGTCCTCCAGCAAGCCCATCCGGCTGTTGAGCAGCAGCCGCCTGGCCAGTGAGCCGGCCGCCGTGCTGGTCAGCGATACCCAGTTCTCGACGTCGTCCTGCTCGAACATGCCGGAGATGCCGAAGCACATCAGGTAGGCCTTATAGGACAGCTTCTTGAACTCCTCCGGCGCGCCGGCGTCGACCGCGAACCAGGACAGCACCTCGGTCTCGTTCTCGCTCACCGGCTGCCACTGCCGGATCGAGATGAACGGGAGAACGTCCTCGGACGTGCCAACGCGCGGCCAGTTGTGCACGAAGCTCATGTTCGGGTACAACGAGGCGGCGGAGATCATGAAGCCGTCCGCGCCGATGACCCGCTGCTGGTCGGCCGACCAGGACTGCTTCATCTGCTCGATCATCTGGTCGGGGTAGCCGACATAGCGCATCCGCTCGTCAAAGCCTCCCGGCGGCAGCTTGTACGTGGTGCCGCCGGCGCTGCCGGTCCAGTAGGTGGCACCGTCCTTGCGCTTCTCGGCCCTCGGCTCCCGGAACAGCCCGATCTCCACCACGCTGGCATGCGTTTGCGGCGTGTGGTACATGTCGCCGGCGAAGTTCTCGGCGCCGATCTTCCAGTTGGCCTTGATCCGCCAGCGCTGCGGGCCGCGCAACTCGATCCCGGCCGCGCTCTGCTTGGTGTAGTAGTCCAGGTAGAAGCGGAAGTCGCCGAGGAAATCCGGCAGCGGTTCGGCATCGGGATCCAGGCAGATGAAAATGAGCCCGTTGTAGGTGTCCAGCTTCGGGGCCGGCAGCAGGCGCTGGCTCTTGCGCCGGAAGCCCGCCTCGCCGCCGTAGGCGTCCTGGTGGAACGGCAGCCCGACAAGCCGGCCGTCGTTGCGGTAGGACCAGCCGTGATACGGGCAGCGAAAGTGCGACGCATTGCCCATCTCGGCCCGGCACACCTGCATGCCCCGGTGCAGGCACATGTTGAAATGAGCCCGGACCTGGCCCGCTTCGTCCCTGACCACGATGAATGAATCCTTGAGCACGCGCCGGACGACATAATCGCCGGGCGCCGGGATCTCCGACTCATGGCCGGCAAATATCCAGGACCGCCCGAAGACTCTCTCGGCTTCCAGTTCGAAGACAGCACGGTCGTTGTAGATGTGCGCCGGGATCATCCCGTTGCGGACATTGCCGACAATGCCGGCCACGGCGGCCTCGGCTGAGCCGCCGGCACCGTTGGCTGTCATCCAGCCTCCCTTGGTAACATACCTGGCGTTCCGTATATCAGAACTTATTTCTGATTTAAAGAAAAAGTCTAGCGCCGGTGGTCACGGTCGCGGGGAAAGTCCGGCACGCATCTTGCCGGGGCCGCTGGCGGCGGTTACTGTACAGAATCACTATCTGCCTAGCAGAAACAGGATCGGCGGCGGATGTCCGATGGGTGAACGCGGCGGCACGAGGTTCGAGGGCAGGGCGGTCATCGTCACCGGCGCCGGGTCCGGCATCGGCCGGCAGACGGCCGTTCAGTTCGCTCGCGAAGGAGGCCGTGTCGTCGTCGCCGACATCGACGCCGAGGGGGCCGAGCACACCGTCTCGCTGATCCAGGCCGAGGGCGGCGACGCCAGGGACTCGGTGACTGACGTATCGGATCCGGCCGCGGTCGAATCGATGATCACCGAGACGATAGCGGCATACGGCCGGCTGGACGTGCTGCACAACAACGCGTACTGGGCGCCGCTGAGCACCACGCTGACCCAGACCACGCTCGAGCAGTGGAACAGGACCATCGCCGTGACGCTGACCGGTGTCTTCCTCGGCTGCAAGTTCGCGATCCCGCAGATGACCGCGGCCGGCGGCGGCGTCATCGTCAACACGACCTCCACGGCAGCTCATGCCTCTGGTCCGGCCTTCGCCGCCTACACCGCGGCGAAGGGCGGCGTGCTGGCGCTGACCCGCTCGATCGCCGTCGACTACGGTCCGTCCGGGATCCGCTGCAATGCCGTCAGTCCAGGCCTGATCAACACCCCGGCGACCGCGCCGGTCTTCGCCAACCCTGACCACGTGGGCCCGATGATGCAGCGGATCCACGTCGGCCGCCATGGTGAGCCGAGCGACATCGCCAACGCGGTGCTGTTCGTGGCCAGCGACGAGGCGTCCTACATGACCGGTCAGGTGCTGGTGATCGACGGCGGCAAGCTCGCCAGCTAAATGTCAGCAGAGCTACTCGGCATCCCGATGCGGGCCAGCGAGCCGGCGCCCGGTGCCGACCACCAGATAGGCTGGACAAATGGCGAAGCCTAGGACCCGGGCGGCGGGTCCGGACTCCGCGACTCCCCCGCAGTATCCGATCGAGTCGGTAGACAACGCCCTAAAGCTGCTGCTGCTGTTCTCCGAGCAACCGGTCGTCCGGCTCACCGATGCCAGCGGCTACCTCGGCGTCGCCGCTTCGACCGCGCACCGGCTGCTGGCCATGCTGCAGTACCGCGGGTTCGTCCGGCAGGATCCGGCGACCAAGGCCTACGCTCCTGGGGTGGCCCTGACCGTTATCGCTGCCTCGATCAACCGGCGCAGCGACGCCCGGGCGCGGGCCCGCCCGGTGCTCGAGAAGCTCAACGTCGATCTCAACGAGACCATCACCCTGGGCCGCCTGGAAGGCCGGACGGTCAACTTCATCGACTCGATCGAGGGGACCCAGACGGTACGCGTCATATCGCGGGCCGGCCAGGTGATGCCGGCCAACTGCACCTCGACGGGCAAAGCGATGCTCAGCGAGCTCTCCGCCGAGGAACTGCACAAGCTGTTCCCCGATGAGCGGCTCGACACGATGACCAAGAACTCCATCGCGACACGCACGGAACTCGAAGTGGACCTGGACCGGATCCGGCGGCGCGGCTACGCGACCAGCGCCGAGGAGAACGAGGACGGCGTGGCGTCGGTGGCTGTTCCGGTCCCGGCTCACGGCGACGCGCGCTACGCCATCAACGTCTCCGTTCCGGTGAGCCGCATGACGGCCGCGGCCAAGAACCGGTTCGCGACCGCCCTGCAGAGCGTCGCGACCGAACTCGGCGACCTGCTGGGCTGACGCCAGGCCGCCTATTCGGCCGGGTGCTTGCGGAGCCACCAGACCGAGGCGAGGACGGCGAGGGCGGCGACCGCGACGAGGATGCCGTTGCGGGCGAGCGCGAGCCAGACCAGGTGACTGTGCGGCTGGTAGGCGATCCATTCGGTGAGATGATGCTGCGCGAGCCAGCGAGCCTGCTGCGGCTGCGGGACGTTGAGCAGCTGCGCGTACAGGGTCATCGGGCTGAGCTTGGGGCCGCCCGGACGGGCGAACCACGTCTGCGCGACGTAGCTGCCGCTGGGGTACACGGGGTTGACGTAGTTGACCCGCAACGGGATGTCGCCGACGCTGAACAGGAACGTGGACAGCCAGGTCCGGGCGAGCACCAGGCACCCGCCGAAGATCACGGCGAAAGTGATCATGGCCGGCAGCACGCGGCGGATCGTCACGCCGAGCAGCAGGGCGAGCGCCATCGCCAGCAGCGTCCAGCTCACCATGGACAGCGGGGTCATTTCGATTGATTCCCAGCCCCACGGGGTGGTTCCGCCGTCAAGCCGGAACTGCGCCACCTGGAACCACCAGTGCGCGGCGACACCGCAGATCACGGCGGTTGCCGCGGCGAGCAGGGTGAGTGGTCCGAACGTGCCGAGCAGCCAGCGACGCGGACTGACGCTCTGGGTCCAGGTGAACCGGAAGCCGCCGCCCTCGAACTCGCGGGCCACCCACGGCACGCCGGCGAACAAGCCTGCCGCCGCGGCCAGCAGGAATACCGCCAGCACGGTGCCTTCCGTCCGCCAGTAGTTGACGAACTCCGCGAAAACCCCCAGCTGGTACGGCGCGTCCTGGGTCAGGCACCGGCTCGAGGTGGAGTTGTCCCCGTAGGCCAGGCAGTAGGTGAAGTGATGCGAGCTGATCCAGTGCCGCTGCAGCAGGCTGTCAAGGACTAGCAGCGCGGCGGCCAGCAGGAACATGCCGGGGATTCCGAGTACCGAGGCCCGGTGCTTGTACCAGGTGACCCGCGCCATCCTCGGCACACTGATCGCCTTGATGGCCCGCGCGGTCATCGCGCCGCCTCCAGTGGGGGCAGCACGCGGGCGGCCGGCTCCCGCAGGTAACCGAGCACGAGTTCCTCCATCGTGACCGGCCGGGCCGCCCAGCCGGGCGGCGCCGTGTCGGTCCTGGCCAGCACCTGGGCCTGGCGCCCGGTCCGCTGGGCGGTAATGACGGGCACCTGGCCGGCCAGCTGGCCGGCGTCGGCGGCCGGGCCGGTTAGCGCCAGATGCGAGTCGAGCAGGCTGTCGACCGTCGCGGCGACCTGGACCTGTCCCTGGGACAGCACCACCAGGTACGTGGCGACGCGTTCGAGTTCCGTGATGACGTGCGAGGAGAACACGACGGACAGGCCGTCCTCGGCCACGCAGGTCATCAGCCAGCCCAGCACCTCCTGCCGGGCCAGGGGGTCCAGGCTGGCCAGCGGCTCGTCCAGCAACAGCAGCCGGGGGCGGCGGGCGAGGGCGAGGGTGAGCGCGAGCTGGGCTTGCTGGCCGCCCGAGAGCTTGCCGACCTTGCCGGACGTCATCAGGTTCAACGAGGACAGGCGTTGTACGGCGAGATCGGTGTCCCACTGGTCGTTGAGTTCCCGTGCGGCGGCGACCTGGTCGCGGACCCGCAGGTGGCGGTAGAGCGGCACCGTCTGGTCGACGGCGGACACCGCGTCGCGGGCCTGCTGGCTGCCAGGTGTATAGCCAAGTACGGTGGCCGTGCCCGCCGTCGGGGTCACTACACCAGCCAGGATGCGCAGCAGGGTGGTCTTGCCCGCGCCATTGTGTCCGACCAGGGCAGCCACGTGGCCGGCCGGAACGGTGAGACGGCAGTCTCGCAGGGCCCAGGTCTGCCGGTAACGCTGGCCGAGGCCGTCCGTCTGGATGACGTTCATGCCGCCCCGCCTTCCCGGCGCGCTCCGGCGCGGCCGGGAAGGCGGGACGCGGCGCCCCCGCCGCTAAAATCCCGCAGTGCCGCGGTGAACAGCGCCTTCATGCCGAGCTCGTCCACGCCGTTCTCGGCCGCCTCGGCCAGCCACGTGGTGAGCTTCTTCTGCAGCGCGGCCATCTGCTTGAGGCCGACGACGGCTGGTGCCTGCGTGATGAACGTGCCGACGCCGGGGCGGCCGGCCGCGATGCCGCGCAACTCCAGCTCGCGGTAGGCCTTCATCACCGTGTCCGGGTTCACCGCCAGCGAGCGGGTCACGTCCTTGATCCTCGGCAACTGGTCACCCGCACGCAGGAAGCCGAGCCGCAGCGCATAGTCGACCTGGTGCACGAACTGCAGGTAGGTCGGCACCCCCAGCCCCCGGTCCAGGTAGAACGCGATCGGCGACACCCCGTCCTCGATCTTATCTGGTTTATCGGTAACCATGGTTAAACCATAAGATGGTTCTTGGCCGGGGTCAAGGGCCGGGCCGGGGCGGGCCGGGCCGGGTGCACCCGCAGCTACCGGCTTGCCAGGCCCGGTGCGACTGTTCTATAACTCTTTCATGAGTTCTATAACAGTTGCCTCGAGTGGCGAGAAGGCCGCAGGCCGGTTCGGCGGCTACGGTGGGCGGTACGTGCCGGAATCCCTGATCCCCGCCTGCCAGGCGGTGGCGGATGCGTTCGCCCAGGCGTGGGCCGATCCCGGGTTCCGGGGCAGTCTCGCCCGGCTGCTCTCGGTGTACGCGGGCCGCCCCACCCCGCTGACGCCGGCCCTGCGGCTCTCGGCCGAACTCGGCGTGACCGTCCTGCTCAAGCGGGAAGACCTGACGCACACCGGCTCCCACAAGATCAACAATGTGCTGGGACAGGCGATGCTGGCCCGGCGGATGGGGCGGGCGCGGCTGATCGCCGAGACCGGCGCGGGCATGCACGGCGTCGCGACCGCGACGGCGGGCGCCCTGCTTGGGCTGCCGGTGAAGGTCTTCATGGGCGAGCGGGACACCGAACGCCAGGCGCACAACGTGTTCCGGATGCGGCTGCTGGGCGCCGAGGTCGTCCCGGTGACCACGGGCAGCCGTACGCTCAAGGATGCCACCAGCGCGGCGATGCGCCACTGGGTCGGCGACGCCGGCGAGGCGTACTACTGCGTGGGTTCGGTCATCGGCCCGCACCCCTACCCGACGATGGTGCGCGAGTTCCAGCGCGTCATCGGCGACGAGGCCCGGCGGCAGTGTGCGGCCGAACTGGCCGCCGCTGTGCCCGATTACGTCGTCGCCTGCGTCGGCGGGGGCAGCAACGCGGCGGGCACCTTCGCGGGCTTCGTCGACACGCCCGCACAGCTCGTCGGAGTCGAGGCCGAAGGCGGCGCCGGCGCCTCGAACGGCGAGATCGGCGTGCTGCACGGCTGCCAGTCGCTGTTCCTCCAGGATGAACACGGGCAGATCAAAGAGGCGCACTCGGTCGCGGCCGGGCTGGACTACCCCGGCGTCGGCCCCGAGCACGCATACCTGCGGGATCTGGGGCGCGCCCGCTACGTCACGGTCGCCGACTCCGAAGCGATCGCGGCGGCCGTCCGGCTCGCCCGGACGGAGGGCATCCTGCCCGCGATCGAGTCGGCGCACGCCCTGGCCTGGGTGATCCACGCCGCCGGGACATCAGCCCTGCCCAGCGGCTCGACCGTCCTGCTCACGCTCTCCGGGCGCGGCGATAAGGACGTCACCACCCTCATGACGGAGGCGGGGCTGTGACGAAGCTGCTGATGCCCTACATCACGGCCGGCGTCGGGCCGGACTGGGCCACCTATCTGAGGGCGTTCGAGGACGCCGGGGCCGTCCTGATCGAGGTCGGGCTGCCGTTCTCCGACCCCACGATGGACGGCCCGACGATCCAGGAGGCGTCCGACGCGGCCCTCGCCCGTGGTGTCACGCCCGCGTCCGTCCTGGCGGAGCTGGCCACAATCCGCGTCAGCATCCCGCTCATCGCGAGCACGTACGCCAACATCGCGCTGCGGCCGGGCTTCGCCGGCGCCCTCCGTGCCGCCGGGGTCACCGGGCTGATCGTGCCCGACCTGCCGCTCGACGAGCTGGCCGGGCTGAGCGCACCAGGCATCAAGGTCAGCCTGCTCGCCTCCCCCGCGACGCCGGATGACCGTCTCGCCGAGATCGGGCGGCGCAGCCAGGGCTTCGTGTACGCGGTCTCGGTCATGGGCACGACCGGCGAACGCGACCGGCTCGCCCCGTCCGCCGCGGCCCTCGCCGCCCGGGTCAAGCAGGTCACCGACCTACCGGTCCTGCTCGGCTTCGGGATCTCCACCCCTGAACAGGCGGCCGAGGCGGCGGCGGTCGCCGACGGCGTCATCGTCGGCGCGGCGATCATGCGCCGCATCCTGGACGGCGCCGGCCCGGCCGAGGTCGGCGCGTTCGTGGCGTCGCTGCGGGCCGCGCTTTCCGGGCCGATCGCCGTGCGATGATCGTCGGTGGCGGCAATCGAGGCGCGCGGCCGGACTGGCGAAGCGCCCGACAGACATCCCAGGAGCTTAGATGTCAAGCGGCTACGCCAGATTGCGGGAGGTTTTCGCGGTGAGGCCAGGCGGTTGCCTCGTCGTAGAGGGTGCGGGTTTTGAGGCATCCGTGCAGGATGCCGACCAGCCGGTTGGCGAGTTTGCGCAGGGCGGCGTTGTGCTCGGTGCCGCGGGCGCGCTCGGCGTCGTACAGGGCCCGGGCGCCAGGCGAGGCTCCCAGGGCGGCGAAGGCCTGGGCCATGAGCGCGTCGATGAGCCGGTTGTTGCCGATGAACCGGGCGGTGACGGTTTTCTTCTTCCCCGACGCGCGGGTGAGCGGGGAGGTGGCGGCGTAGTTCTTGCGGGCCTTGCCGCTGGCGTACCGGTCCGGGTCGTCGCCGAACTCGCCGAGGACCCGGGCGCCGAGGATGGGTCCCAGGCCGGGCTGGGACAGGTAGATCTCAGCGTCCGGGTGGCGGCCAAAATCCGCCTCCACCTGCCCTTGCAGGGTCTTGACCTGCTCGTTCAGGGTGGTGATCACCGCGATCAGGGACCGGGCGGTGACCGCGTAGGCGGCGGTGATGGCCGGCGGCTGGCCCAGCTGGGCACTGCGCAGCGCCGCCATGATCGCGGTGGCCTTGGCGGCGATGTCACGGCGGCGGGCGCGCTTGAGCGCCGCGCTGACCTGCGCCCGGGTCAGCTTCGCGGCCCGGCCCGGGTCCGGTGCCTTCGCCAGCAGCTCCAGCGCGTCGGGGGCGTCCAGGTCAGCGAAGGCCTCCAGCGCAGCCGGGAAGTACTCCCGCAGCTGGTGGCGCAGCCGCTGGACCTGCCGGGTCCGTTCCCAGACCAGCGTCTTATGGGCCCGCGCCACCACCTTGAGCGCGCCGGCGTCCGGGCTGTCGCCCGCCACCGCGCGGAACTGGTGGGAATCGGTCCGGACCATGTCCGCCAGCATGTGCGCGTCACCGGTATCGCTCTTGGCTCCCGAGACGCCGTGGCGTTCCCGGTACCTCGAGGCCTGCAGCGGGTTCACCGCGTACACCACATATCCGGCCGCGACCAGCGCGGCCACCCACGGGCCGCGGTCGGTCTCGATCCCGATTACCACCTCCGCATCCTGATCGTCCTGGCCCAACTGCTGGCCGGTCAGCTCGTGCAGCCGGGTCATCCCGGCCGCGCCTTCCGGCAGCCGCTTGCGGGCCAGCACCTTGCCTGCGGCATCCATCAGCTCCACGTCGTGATGGTCCTCGGCCCAGTCATCCCCGACGAACAATCGCATATGTTCTCCCGTCCCCAGGTTCCGGATCTGGTCAGCAGCCTGCGGGAGAACAATCAGCGCCCTAATGAAACAGTGCTCCCGCCCTCAGCGGGCGGGCACGACATCCCAGCAGCGATCAACTCTCCCGGCCAGCTGGCAGGGGCACGGTCTGTCGGCAGGGCTCAAGGCCCAGGAGAAAAAAGTGCTCACCTGCCAGCGGCTACCAGGCACCGAGTCTGCCGTATGGCGACCCGATAACTCTCATTAGGAAAATAAGTGGGCGAGGAGGG
>Ga0302178_10000308_pt1 | contig 45540 bp, 47 predicted proteins | sample I_Palsa_E1_3_FD_198790 | JGI IMG/M metagenome (GOLD analysis project Ga0302178, IMG submission 198790) | Peat permafrost microbial communities from Stordalen Mire near Abisko, Sweden - I_Palsa_E1_3 | ecosystem: Environmental > Terrestrial > Soil > Palsa > Peat permafrost | place: Sweden...
TGGAAATAAAAATTCACACTGGCCGCCGCGCTTTTAATGCAATGTCAAGTATTTCTCGGAAAATTTTGAAAATAAATTATCTACACGCACATGATTTCCTTAACTTGGGTGGATTGCCGGACCAGGGCCTAGGCTACACCGATCAACTAGTCCGCGCGGTCCTGCATCATTTATCGCAATATCCCATTACGACGGCTTCGATGCCGGCCGTACGGGAGTTACAGTTATTGCAAAAAGGTGGGCCTTACTGCACCGCGGATCTATTGAAAACCACGCAGCGATTGGAGTTTCTCCGATTTACCTCGCCTTTCGGCTATGTCTTACCGATTGCAATGGTCGTCCGTGCGGAAGATAAAGACCACTACGATCACTTTCTTGACGCCAATAATATGCTTAGTTTGGATCTGTTGATGCGAACGGATCCGGGGATATTGGGCGTTTCTGCGCGCCGCACGTTTGGAAAAATGGCCGACATGGTCATTGCGCAGGTGCTTGCCGAGAATCCCAACCGGATTGTGCAATCTTATCAAGAGCACTCGACCGAAGCGTTGCTCAACCTGCTAGCAATTCATCATGTCGATGCGGTGCTGGCATTCCCGATTGAGGAAATGTATTGGTCCAGACACACGGGGTATGGCGACAGTTTCTATGTCTATCCCATTGCCGAATCTCAAGAGTTGATGCCGATGCGCTTCAGTTGCACCCGACAGGCTGCGACCGATGAACTATTTATGGATCTTGAGGCCCAGGCAAAATCCGCCGACTTGCAACGCACTTTTCAGCAGGCCTATGAACGATGGTTGCCGCCGTACCTGCTGTCCAACTATCGCGCCCGGTTAACGGACAATACGCAGTCCAACCGGTAGCGCGCCGCGCAAATTGACGCTTTAATACGGCGCAGTCGAATTTGACAATAATTAACAATGATGGGCTTAAATATCTGCTAATTTTTATTCATTCAGAGAGGGAAGATTTTTAACGGCGTCTATTGCAGACATGGGGTTGACTCCGTGTGGGGGTTGCTATGCCCATTCCAGATCAACAGGTCGCGGCTATCCGCTCAAGGCTGCCGACGGCTTTTGCCAAGTTTAAGTGTTTCGGCATATGGGCCGGCCTCTCAAGCATGTATCTCCGTCGAGGGAGCTTAGCCGCGGCGACCTATCCGTGGCCGGTGTTCCATTCATTTGGGCGTGCCGTGATCGCGCTGATGATCGGATCGTGTGTACCAATCGATTGCGCCGCCGGGCCCGTTATTTGGTTTAAGTTAACCATGCCTCCGGGGGTGATTGCGCGGGGCCCTGAACAGGGGCAAGGCTATACGGATCAACTTGTTGCGGCTGTACTGCATAATTTGCCGCAATACCCGGTAACGATTACCAGCGTGCCGATTGCGCGAGAATTGCAGATGATGAAAGAGGGCGGGCCCTACTGTGCTTCGGATTTATTGAAAACCCCGGAGCGAGAAAATTTTCTCCGCTTTACAGGGCCTTACGGTTATGTTCTGCCGATAGGCTTGGTCGTGCGGGCCGAGGACAGAGGCCTGTATGATCGCTATGCCGATGAACACCACATGATGAGCCTTGAACAGTTTATGCATATGCCCGTTGTACTGGGTGTGGTGGCCGGCCGCACCTATGGAGAAATCCCTGACGATATTATTTCGCGGGCGCGTACAGGAAATCACGCCAACATAATGCCGGTCTATGAGGATAGCGGCACGGGTACGCTGTTCAAAATGCTCAGTGCTCATCACATCGATGCGTTGCTGGCATTTCCGATGGAGCAGGTCTATCTGTCAATACAAACGGCGCATATTGACCGCTATTACGCTTACCCGATTGTCGAAGCCCAGGCCCTCATGCCGATGCGCTTTAGTTGTGTTGCGGCGGCTGCGACAGATGATATATTCGCGTCCCTCGACGCTCAGTCAAAATCAATCAGCTTACAACACACATTCCAGCGTGCTTATGAACAGTGGTTGCCGCCGTACTTGCTGTCTACATATCGGACGCGACTCAAAGCCGCACAAGCCTCAGGTTTAAAAATGGTGGTCAATAACGCTGATTGACGGGTTTGTTAGATTGAGTTGTAAGCTGTTGCACGGCAGGAATGGTGGCTAATCAAAAATCGAATATCTGAAGAAAGACCATGCCATGGTGTATATTCAAACTGTCTTTAAAGCAATTTTAGGTGACCTTGGAGTACGTCACTATCAGGTCGCCATGACGAAACTGACCAAGATGCGACCAAGGGCAAACCTAACTCCAGGATCCCGCGTTCGTCAGTGGCCGATGTATGGAGTTGCGATTTGGACGCTGCCTGCCGCGCAGTGGCTAGGCGCGTATGGCTCGCCTCAATATGGCGAAATCCTGGCCTATTACTTGACGCTGTTGACGGTAGCCGCTGCCTCATTGATGGCGGTCTGGACGCTGCGCGTCGGCCGATATAGTCGAGGCGCACTGATTTGTCTGGAGCTTGCCTTGGCGTTCTGGGCGCTTGGTTTGCTCGCCGGAACCGTGCAAATCTCATTTGTCGAGTCCAGCGCGAACACCAGTCACACCCTCTACTGTTATCTGTTGTACACCATCTGGGTGCTGCTGTTGTTCTATATCGTCTCGACATACGGTGATTCACGTGTTTCTTTTTCACAAAAGCTGGTTGACGCGGTATTGATGTTTTTACTCGCTTTTATGTACTACGTTGGGTCGGATAATCTTCTCGACCTACATGGCGAATTGTCCGCGAGCCGCGACCGTTCGATGAGTTTTGCCGACGATATGCTGAACGGCTTTCTCTGCCTGGCCTACGCGGCTCGAATGATCACCGCCGTATCTGCTCAGGAAAAGCGTTTCTTCAAAGTTGTGTTTAATTTCCTATTGATTTATGCCGTGTGCGAAGCGCTGCGCAACTCGATTCATAGCAGCGACCACGCTGCTCAAACCATGCAAATTGTTGGGCAGTCGCTCGCAACCATTCCTTTCACGTCGCTCATGTGTATGCTGCATGCGAATCGAGCGCCTTTATCCGCACTGCCCGACCCTTCGCCATTTTTGCGGAGAATTTCATCGAGCATTGGGCCCGCGGTGTTGCTGGCAGCGATCTTTGCATTGAGTGTTGGCATGACCGAAAGACATGGTGTCTTGAGCATTTGGGTCGTCGCTATCGCGATAGCGGTCTACATCGTTCGAACTATTCAAATTCAGTATGGCTATGTCAAGACCAAAGACGAGCTGGCCGAAGCGATAGACGCATTAGAGCGTGTTTCTCTAACCGATGCCACAACGCATATCCCTAACCGGCGTGCATTCGATCGGACATTTGAAGATCTTTCGGCCTCCGTCGTGCGAGACGACAAAGATCTCGGTGTGCTGATGATCGATATCGATTACTTCAAACGATATAACGATCACTATGGACACCAAGCGGGTGACGAATGCTTGCGGACAGTGGCAAGATTGCTTGCCGGCGCCTTGCACGCTCAGTCTGCTTTTCTGGCGCGTTACGGCGGAGAAGAATTTGTTGTGCTGCTGCCGGGCATGTCCGAAGAAGGCGTGGGCTTGGTCGCGCAGGACTTGAACCAAGCCGTTGCCGAGGCACAATTGCCCCATGCCGAAGGGGTTGCCGGGCGCGTGACGGTCAGCATCGGCGTCGCATACCGCCGGCCCTGTGAAATATGCCGGGATCTTTGGCTGAGAAGGGCCGACGAAGCCCTGTATGTCGCCAAACAGGTCGGTCGCAACGGTTTTGCATGGCAGGCAGAATAGCCCTAGGCCCCGGCTTCATCGAGAACCGGCAGTAAGACGATAAAGGTCGTGCCGACGCCAACCCGGCTGTCCACCTGCACTGTGCCGCCATGGCGCATGATCACGGTTTTGACGAAGACGAGGCCGAGACCGGCGCCATCCGCCTTCGGATGTTCGACGGTATGAAAACGTCGAAAGCGTTCGAACAATTGCACCTGCTGTTCGGCCGACATGCCATACCCTTGATCGCTGATTACGCATCGTACGCGAGCCGTTACGCCTGCGGAAGGTGTGGTCTCGGGCTCTATCGTGCAAGTAATGTGCGTTCCGGGTGGACTATATTTGACCGCGTTATTGAACAAATTTACCAGTGCGCGGGTCATCAGCGACGGATCGGCGCGAATCCAGTATTTCTTTTCGTCGAATTGCATCTTGAGCTGAATCTGCTTGGCATGGGCCTGAGGCCATACTTCTTCGCTGGCATTGATCGCGATCTCGACCAGACTCACTATATTCCAAACATAGACTTGCGACTCGGCGCGTGCGAGTTGCACGAAATTGTCGGCGAGCGCGAGTGCTCGTAGCGCATAACGTTCGATGCGGTCCAGGACTTCACAGATACGATCCGATTTGAGATACGTGCGTTCGATCTCGACCAAGGCGACAATCGACACCTGCGGCGAGCGCATATCATGCGACAGCAGGGCCAGCGCATCCTCGCGTTGCCGCTCGGCAGCATATACCGCACTGACGTCAACCAAGTCCGCGATCCAGCCGGTTAGCACGCCTTGGGCATTGGTGCATTTCGCATAACGTAGCAAGTGATCGCGTTCGTTGCGGTCGCGCACTTCGATACCGCGCTCCATGGTGCTTGCATACTCCCGGCGAGCCGGATCAAGTAGCGCCGGCCAATTCTCTCGTATCGCCGCGTTGGCATGCGCAGGGTCGGCTGCGGTATAGGCCGCTTCGGCGGTCGCATGATCGGTCAGCGCCGTGACTTTGATAAAGTCCAAATCGCCGAATACCGCGCACATTTTCCGGCGTTCGGGCGGGAGCGCGTGCAGCCGCGCGAAATAGGATTTGGCCGCCTGATTCGCAATCAGCACGACGCCATCCAAATCGCACACCAGGATGGGTTCAGGCACGCTATTGAGGCTATCCCAGATGAAGCGCTTGATATCCTGCATATGTCGCGAGGCATGCGCCATCAGTGCCAAATGTTGTTCGAGTAGATCGCCGCTGAATTTATTCGGTTGATGCCGCAGATTGAGCAGCACGGAGGGTTCATCAGCCAGGCTCTGTAACGCCCGCCGCAAATACGACAGGGTCATTTCCAGCCGCCGCCAACTCCAGATCGGATACATCACGATCAGCCCAACTATCGCCGGGAGCGGCGAGATCCATTGGTGCGCGTTATACAACAGCAATTCGCTTGCCGCGGCGCTGGCGCCGCACAGAGCTACTGTCAGTAGTAGCGTGCGCCGAGGCGACAACGCCAGGAAGCCCGCCAGCAGCGCAGCAAGCGGTACCAGCGATACGCAGAAAACCCGAAGGCCGTCTACCGGATAGATCAAACTCGGGTTCGGCTGGGTATCAAGCAAACCCGTATGCATGCCGCGCGGCCAGGACTGGCGTGCGAACTGTGCGATCTCGGCCGTGGTCGGTTGCTGCAGAAAATCGACAAAACGATCATAGACCAGCCGATCGGCGCCGGCCGTCAAATGCCCGATCGAATTCAGCAGAACGATGGCAATCCCCAGACTTCCAACTATCAGCCATTCGATGATAAAACGCCGGCCGATCGATTGGATAAATCGCACGCGTAGATTGAAATTCATATATAAAATGAGGGCTGTTGGCAAGCCCGTTATTTGCGTGAACAGGCCCCAGCTGCACGATATCGGTGCAACTCATGCATTGCCCTTCTTGACATGCTCCAAACGATAGCCATATCCATATATCGGGGTCAGCCTATAGCCATTCTCCGGGCGTAGCCCAAGTTTGGAGCGCAGCATTGAGATGTGCGTGTCCATGGTGCGCGACGGAATATCGGTCGCCTGCTTCCAAATCACGTCAAGGATGTGAGTGCGCGATAACGGCCGGCCCAAATGTTGGAACAGCAGCAAACCCAGTTCGAATTCTTTTTGCGTGAGGCACACAATATTGCCGTTGATCGACACCTCTTTGGCACTCGAATTGAACTCGAAATCATTAAATAATTCTCTGCTCGGCGCGGTATTGGTTTGATAGCTGCGGCGCAGCAAGGAACCAATCCGCGCGAGTAGCAGGGCTGCGGAAACCGGCTTGACCACATAATCGTCGGCGCCCGCATTCAACATCGATGTCACGTCGTCCTCCCGAGCGCGGCAGGTCATAAACAGCACCAGCGGGCGCTCGGGCAGGCTATGCCGAATCCATTGAAGAACATCCGCACCCGACAGGTCGGGCACATTCCAATCCAGCACCAGCAAATCGAATGTCTCGCGTCGCAAGCGCTTGACGAGTCCTCGTCCCGCGGAAAAAGGAACACAAATATGACCTGCCGCCGACAAGGTTTTGCCGACAAAATCGACCTGCGCCGGATCATCATCCAATACTGCGATTCTCATAACTCCTCGCAATGCAAAACAATCTTTGCTTTTGTATATCAAATGAATCAAACACAGTGCGCGCCACTCTATTGCTTCACCTTATGAGTAAAATATCCACTCGCATAATTTCTCTTTTTCCCCAAACAATCTGCCATGATTTTTATCTATGGTTAAGTATAGGAAAACGCGCCAACTTATTCGTTTAAAGACTGTTAAATTTATCGAGTCCGGCGCGGCGCGATTGTTCGGGCTGGAATTTAACGAATCCGCCGCTTCATCAGGTCGTCCAGCAAGGCGGCGTAGCTTGCCACCAGTTGGGGATTGTCCGGCAGATAGCGCGCAATGAGTGTGCGCTGACGCTCGCGGTAGTAGGACGCGTGAGCGTCGTGGGTCGCGAGGGCGTCGATCAGCCGACGGGCTCCCGCGGCCGCGTCGTTGCCCGGATAGTAATAACCCAGGTCGGCGCACAGCGTGGCATTGTGTATTAAGGGATAACCCTGCCAACATACTTCGAGATAGAAGTAATTAAGCGGATTTTCCATTTGGTGCGAAATCACGACATCGGTGTTTTCTGCCAGGAACACCGGCGTTTCATGGCGCCCGAGGAATACCGCCTTATGGTTTCTGACGATATCGAGCTGGTTCATTAAAGCGATGAACTCAGTACTTTCCGTGGCGATTTGTTCGGCGTTGGTGACCTGGAGGATGGCGATGCAGTCGGGTTGTTCGCGATAGGCTAGCTCGGCAATCAGCGCCGGATACAGGCAGAACTTGACGACATTAATATTCGGCTCCATCACGCTCAAGCGTTTCGCGCCGCTGCGCGCTTGGTACTCCCCCTGCTGCGGCAGCGCCCGCGTGCATGCATCGAGAAACATCGGACTCCAGACAAACGGCACGACTCGTCCGGTTTGCCTGCGCAAGACTTCAAAATACGCTTGGCTGATATTCGCCACCTGCGGAATAATCCAGATGTCGTCGTAGCGCTGGTTGACGAATAGGTGTTCGCCCCAGGCCGGTTTGCGAAACAGCACGGACTCCATCGCGTGGATATATTCGAAGCCGCAACAGTAAGACACCAGCGGCGCCCCCCGCTGCTTGAGATAAGCCGTTCTGTCGGCGCTAACTTGTCCACCGAGCTCGATCATGACATCGACCGCATCCTTGGCGGCATCGAAGGTCAGGGTAGGGTAGCGTGTCAAGTCCCATGGCAGCGCAGGCGTAATTGGCACGGCGGTGGTATTGACGAGGACCACACTGCCGACTTGCGGGCAGTGCAGCAGCGCTTGCGCAAGGAAGGCAGCATTTTGTTTGATGCCGTTGTTCCAGAGCGTTTCCGCTTCATGGTGCAAGCCGATCGTGATGCCGATGCGCAATCCGTTCATGATTTGGCGACTTGAGTCGATTGCCGGGTTGGCATGGTCAGTGCTTGACCTTGGCCATAAATTTCACATAACGCCGGATCACCAGACATACCGGCGGCGCATCAATCAGGGAGACAGAAGACCCCGGATCCTTGGCATCGGTATAGACCGTCATATGCTCCAGCAATTGGGTCGCTTGATAGCCCGTCAACTCCTGTTGGGCGACGCCCGGGCAGGCGAACGGCGCCACCGAAATACGCTCGGCCGATAGCGTGCAGGCGCCGTCCGCCTCGGGCACCGCCGTTACCGACATGGCGGCGGTGACGTTGGCGTATTGCAGCCCGATCAAGGAGAACGCCACGGCGGCATTGGCGCGGGTGCGATCCCAGTCTAGCAAGACGTCGTTGTTGACGGTGCCTTGCATGCCGAGCGCGGACAGGGCAGACAGCTCAGGCAAACATTGTTGGACGCCGGCGGCGGCAGCCGCCAGCGCGAGCGCGTTAGGCGGCGCGGCGTTCACATGGGGGGTCAGCACGGCCTGGGCGAGTGCGCCACCGGCCGGCAGCAATAAACCCATCAGCGCAGAGCTGTGGGCGATCAATGAATTAAGTTTGCCCATAAAGCATGGCGATCGCATCGCTATAGAAATGGACATTGGCCTCGCTCTCAGGATCGAGCCCGCGCAAAAAAATATTGGCGGCACGCCGATAAGCGTCTAAATGGGTGTCATGCTCGAGGTAGGCGCGCAGTAAGGCGGCGCCGCCTTGCTCGCAGTCGAAATTGTGATAGCGGTAGCCGCAGTCGCCAATCAAGTGCGAGTTGTGTATGAGCGGATACCCGCCATACAGCGCTTCATAGTAGACGTAATTCTGGGCATTTTCCCAATGATGGCAGACCACCGCATCGATATTGTCGGCGACGGTTTCGCAAAATGGAAAGCGCCCTTCGAACGAGGTCAGACCGTGCTTCACAATGTTGAGATGGCGCGCAAAATTGTTAAACGTCACGTGCTCCTTCATATGAAAAGTATTGTATGCCCACACACGTTCGAGTATGTCCGGATTGGCTCGATGCGCGGCTTCACAACACAGCAGCGGAATAAAACTGGTCTTGACCATGCAGATATTCGGCTCGAAGATGCCTACCCGCCAACGTCGGCGATCGGGCCGATAGCCGAAACGGATGCCTTGCGGCAGCTTGGCCGCCTCGCGCTCCAGCACCAGCGGGCTCCATAGATGAGGCACGACCCGTACCGGCGCACGAAACGTGCTGCGGTAATATGACACGCAGGTATCCCTATATTCGGGCAGCGTCCACACCTCGTGATACGGCGCGGCATTGATCAGAAGGCCATGTGGCTGGTCGAAGATCATGCGTTCGATGTCGATCACATAGTCGTTACCGACACGCATCGAGACGATCTTGCCGCCGCGTTCGCGAAACGGTATGACCCAATTTCGATCGAGCTGTGCGCTCATCTCGATCATCACGTCGAGCCTGGATGCCGCATCGTTCATATCGATCACGGGTACTAGGGGGTCGACCAGGAAGGCGTGGGCATCTTCCGGGCTGCCGTCGCCGCCTGCAACCAAATAAGTTTCCGCGACCAGCGGCGAGCGCATCAGCAACATCACCAGGAAAATGCAGTTCTGATAAATGCCGTTTTCCCATAGCGACTGCTGGCCGCCACGCACGTAAATCGACACGCCGACACGCAGTTTATCGGGGCGTGCAACGGGCGCGCGTTGCGGGTTCATGCTCGGCTCCCGGTTTCGGCAAACTTCGCATCGCGGCAGAGATGCAATAATCTGGCCGCGTAGCCTTCCAAATTGTTTGGGTTGCCAGGGGCAACCGCGTCGAACACGCGCCGTGAGCGGGCGCGATAATCGGCTAAGCCGCGGTGGTGGTCTGACTGCGCATGCTGTAATTGTGCAGCGCCTTGTAAGATATCGAAGTTGGGATAGTAGTAACCGGCATCTTGCAGCCACGGCGAGTTGTGGATGAGCGGATAGTTACCGTACAGGACGTCAAGGTAACAGTAATTTTGTTGATTCTGCCATTGGTGCGAGACAACCGCGCTGACGTCCGCGTGTTCCGCCATAAAACCGACGATATCGTGCCGGCCGTAGAAGGTCGCCTTATGCTCGCGAACCAGGTCCAATGAATTCGCCAGGTAAAGCATGGTCGGATGGTCTTTCAGATGCAGGGTGTTGAGCACATGCATGGCCTGCACGGTCGAGCGGTCGGCCCGATAGGCTTCATCGCAAATCAGCATCGGCACGATCGACGCCTTGACGACCGAAATATTCGGTTCAAAAATCGCCACGCTCAACCCGGCACGGACTTTCGCGGCGTCGTCTTGGCCGCACACATAACCATATCCCAGCCCAAGTGCCACGACTTCGGTGATACGTTGTTCGATAAACTGCGGATGCCAGATATATGGGGCGATCTGCACATCGCAGCGATGCAACATGCGCATCAGTGGTTCGAGTAAGATGTCTTTCGGCAGTAACCAGACTTCATCGCAGTGATCCGGGCGCGATGCATGGCTCGGCTTGGCAAACACCGCGGCTTCGGCAAGGCCGACATAGGGTTGGCCACAGCAGAAAAACACCACCTTCTTGCCGCGCGAGCGCATCAGGTCTAGCCACTCGATATCGAGCGCGCCGCCCATTTCGATAATTACGTCGACTTCGTCCGTCGCTTCGCGGGTTTTCATCAGGCGCAGGCGGTACGCCTTGAGATCGACTTGTGGCGGCATGTTCGCTTGATCGCCGACATCAATGAGTATCACTGATTGTACAAAGGACAAGCGCAGCAGTAAGTCGGCCAGAAACACGATATTTTGGCCGAGCCCGTTTTCCCAAATATTCTGGCCCTGATGGGTCACCACGGAAATACCGATACGCATATTCATCATCGAGTACCGCGAAATTAAATGACCTTAAGCACGCACCATTACCAGGAATAACCGATGCCGGCGTTGATCAACAGGCGACTGCCTCCCGTCGTGGTGCTGACACCGAATCTAACCACGACACTCTCGTACAAACGCGCACTGGCTCCGATGGAGAGAGCCGAATACCCGCCATAATTTCCCACCCCGGCGCTGATCGAAAACGTTTTGCCCGGGTCGACCTGAGGCAGGGCGGCCAAGGCGCCGGCCATGGCGATACCGGAATAAGCGACCGACGCGACCTGATTGAGTTGTGCACCGAACTGATTGATTTGCGTGGCCACCTGGCTCAACTGCGCGACATTCACGGCATCGGTAGGATTGACCCCGGGCGCGACATTGGTGATTTGGCGCTCGCTGCCCGGCGCGCCGACCGATACGGTGTTATCGACCTTCGCCACGGAACCTGCGCCTAGCGCCACCGAGTTATTGCCGATGACTTGGGCGCCGGCACCCAACGCGACCGAGTTATTGCCGGACGCCAGCGCGTTACTGCCGAGCGCGACGGTTGGGTCGCCTGTGGCCTGGGCGTTGTACCCAATCGCGACAGCACCGGACTGGGATGCCACCGCACGGAAGCCGATTGCGGTGGTGTTGGACGAGATTGCTTGCGCGTTCGAGCCGTACGCGGTGGCGCCGTTTTGTGTCGCATGGGCGCACAGGCCAGTCGCCGAGCTATCGAGGCCGCTGGTCGAGCCACAGGATGCGACGTTGACAGTTTGCACCGCGGTGCCGTTGGCGCCCAAGGTTTGGGCGGTGCCGTTGCCCGTGTAGCCGCCCATCATTGTCATGCCGACGCCCGCACCCGATGCGGTGGCGGCGATATTGGCCGCCACGATGGGCGCTATTGCCGTGACCAAGACACTGACCGCGCTGCTGGCGCTGGACAGTCCGGTCGACAAGGAGCCCAGGCTGCTCGCCGCGGTACTTAAACCTGTCGAGACCGAGGCCGACAGTGCACTGACATTGCTGTAGTTGCCGGTGATGGCCGTCGACAGCGAATTCACGCCACTTTGCGCCGTGCTAATGCCGGTCGAGGTTGAGGTCGACAAGATCGTCAGGTTGCCGTTGGTGGTGCTCAGTCCAGTCGACATCGAACCAACACTGCTCTGCACGGTATTGAAGCCGGTGGATAAGGAGCTCACGCTACTTTGTAGCGTGCTGAAGCCGGTCGAGATTGCGCCACCACTGCTCTGCGAGAAGGCCGTCGATAACGAATTCACGCCGCTTTGCGCCGTGCTAATGCCGGTCGAGGTCGAAGTCGACAAGGCCGCGACGTTGTTGTTGGTGGCGCCAAGCCCGGTCGATAGCGCGCTGACGCTGCTTTGTACGGTGCTGAAGCCGGTCGAGATCGAGCTTACGCTGCTTTGTACGGTGCTAATGCCGGTCGAGGTCGAGGTCGACAAGGCTACGACGTTGTTGTTGGTGGTGCTCAGTCCAGTCGACATTGAGCTCACACTGCTTTGTACGGTGCTGAAACCGGTCGATAGCGAAGTCACGCCGCTTAGCGCGGTGCTAAGACCCGTTGAGGTCGAGGTCGACAGCATCGCGACGTCGCTGTTGGTCGTGCTCAGTCCGGTCGATAGCGAAGTCACGCCGCTTTGGACTGTGCTGATGCCGCTCGAGGTCGAGGTCGACAGAGCCGTGAGGTTGCTGTCGGTGGTGCTCAACCCAGTCGAGAGTGATGTCACAGCGCTTTGGGCCGCGCTAAGTCCGGTTGATAGCGAACTGTCACTGGTCGAGGTCGAGGTCGACAAGGCCGTCAGATTGCTGTTGGTGGTGCTCAGGCCCGTCGACAAGCCACTTTCACTGGTCGATGTCGAAGTCGACAGCGAATTTAAGCCGGTCGAGAGTGAATTCACACCGCTTTGAGCGGCGCTAATTCCCGTCGAGGTTGAAGTTGAGAGGGAACTTATGCCCGTCGATAGCGAGCTCGCACCGGTCGAGGTCGAAGTTGATAAGGCGCTGATACCGGTCGATGTCGAAGTCGACAGCGAATTCAGGCCGGTCGAGAGAGACGTCACGCCGCTTTGAGCCGTACTAATGCCGGTCGAAGCCGAAGTCGACAAGGCCGTGACATTGCTGTTAGTGGTGCTCAGGCCCGTCGACAATGAACTTTCACTGGTCGAGGTTGACGTCGACAGCGAATTTAAACCGGTAGAGAGTGAATTCACGCCGCTTTGAGCGGTGCTAATACCCGTCGAAGCCGAGGTCGACAAGGCCGTTAGATTGCTGTTGGTGGTGCTCAAGCCCGTCGACAATGAACTTTCACCGGTCGAGGTTGACGTCGACAGCGAATTCAAGCCGGTTGAGAGTGAATTCACGCCGCTTTGCGCGGTGCTGATTCCGGTCGAGGTCGACAAGGCACTGATGCCGGTCGAGGTCGAAGTCGACAAGGCCGTGACATTGCTGTTAGTGGTACTCAGGCCTGTCGACAATGAACTTTCACTGGTCGAGGTTGACGTCGACAGCGAATTTAAACCGGTAGAGAGAGACGTCACGCCGCTTTGAGCCGTGCTAATACCGGTCGAAGCCGAAGTCGACAAGGCCGTGACATTGCTGTTGGTGGTGCTCAAGCCCGTCGACAATGAAATTTCGCTGGTCGAGGTTGACGTCGACAGCGAATTTAAACCGGTAGAGAGAGACGTCACGCCGCTTTGCGCGGCACTGATTCCGGTCGAGGTCGAGGTCGACAAGGCACTGATGCCGGTCGAGGTCGAAGTCGACAAGGCCGTGACATTGCTGTTAGTGGTACTCAGGCCCGTCGACAATGAACTCTCGCTGGTCGAGGCCGAAGTCGACAGTGAATTCATGCCGGTAGAGAGTGAATACACGCCGCTTTGAGCGGTGCTAATACCCGTCGAGGTCGATGTCGACAAGGAACTCATGCCCGTCGACAGCGAACTTTCGCTGGTCGAGGTCGACGTCGACAAGGCACTGATACCGGTTGAGGTCGAAGTCGACAAGGCCGTCAGATTGCTGTTGGTGCTGCTCAACCCTGTCGACAATGAACTTTCACTGGTCGAGGCCGAAATCGACAGCGCATTCAAGCCGGTCGACAAGGAGCTCACGCCGCTCGATAGCGAACTTTCGTTAGTCGAGGTGGAAGTCGACAAGGCACTGATGCCGGTGGAAGTGGAAGTCGACAAAGCCGTCAGATTGCTGCTGGTGGTGCTCAAGCCCGTCGACAAGGAACTTTCACTGGTCGAGGTCGCGGTCGACAGCGAATTTAGCCCGGTCGACAAGGAGCTCACGCCCGTCGATAGAGAACTTTCGCTGGTCGAGGTGGAAGTCGACAAGGCACTGATGCCGGTCGAGGTCGACGTCGACAAGGCCGTCACATTGCTGTTGACGGTACTCAGACCGGTCGACAATGAAGTCTCACTGGTCGAGGTCGAAGTCGACAACGAATTCAAGCTCATCGACAAGGCGCTTTCACTGGTCGAGGTTGAAGTCGATAGCGAACTTTCATTGGTCGAGACCGAAGTGGACAAAGAACTGATGCTGGTCGAAGTCGAAGTCGACAAGGTCGTGACATTGCTGTTGGTGGTGCTCAGGCCCGTCGACAATGCACTCTCACTCGTCGAGGCCGAGGTCGATAGCGAAGTCACGCCGGTCGAGAGAGAGTTCACGCCACTTTGCGCCGCGCTGATTCCCGTCGAGGTCGAAGTCGACAGGGCGCTGATGCCCGTCGAGAGCGAACTTTCGCCCGTCGAGGTCGAAGTCGACAGGGCACTGATGCCGGTGGAGGCCGAGGTCGACAAAGCCGTGACATTGCTGTTGGTGGTGCTTAAGCCTGTAGACAATGTAGTCTCGCTGGTCGAGGTTGAAGTCGACAGCGAATTCAAGCCGGTCGAGAGTGAGGCCACGCCGCTTTGAGCCGTGCTAATGCCTGTCGAGGTCGAGGTCGATAGTGAGTTCATTCCGGTCGATAGGGAGCTTTCGCCCGTCGAGGTCGAAGTCGATAGGGCACTGATGCCGGTGGAGGCCGAGGTCGACAAGGCTGTGAGATTGCTGCTGGTGGTGCTGAGGCCCGTCGACAATGAATTCTCGCTGGTCGAGGTCGAAGTCGACAGCGAATTCAAACCGGTCGACAAGGAATTCACCCCCATCGATAATGAACTTTCACTGGTCGAGGTCGAGGTCGACAGGGAACTGATGCCGGTGGAGGCCGAGGTCGACAAGGCTGTGACATTGCTGTTGATGGTGCTTAAGCCCGTCGACAGGGCACTTTCGCTGGTCGAGGTCGAAGTCGACAGCGAATTCACGCCAGTCGACAATGAAGTCACGCCACTTTGCACTGTACTGATTCCCGTCGAGGTCGAAGTCGACAAGGCGCTGATGCCGGTCGAGGTCGAGGTCGACAAGACGGTAACATTGCTATTGGTGGTGCTCAAGGCGGTCGACAATGCACTCGCACTGGTCGAGGTCGAAGTCGACAGCGCAGTCACGCCGGTCGACAGTGAAATCACACCGCTTTGAGCCGTGCTAATGCCGGTCGAGGTCGACGTCGACAAGGAACTCATGCCCGTCGATAGAGCACTTTCAGTGGTCGAGGTCGAAGTCGACAGAGAACTGATGCCGATCGAAGTCGAGGTCGACAAGACTGTGAGATTGCTATTGCTGGTGCTTAGGCCCGTCGACAAGGCACTCTCGCTGGTCGAGGTTGAAGTCGACAGCGAATTCAAGCCAGTCGACAATAAAGTCACGCCGCTTTGCGCTGTGCTGATGCCGGTCGAGGTCGAGGTCGACAAGGCACTGATGCCGGTCGAGGTCGAAGTCGACAAGGCTGTGACATTGCTGTTAGTGGTGCTGAGGCCCGTTGACAAGGTACTCTGACTGGTCGAAGTCGAAGTCGACAGCGAATTCAAACCTGTCGACAGTGAGGTTACGCCGCTTTGAGCCGTGCTAATTCCCGTCGAAGCGGAAGTCGATAAGACCGTGACATTGCTATTGGTGGTGCTCAAGGCCGTTGACAATCCACTCTCGCTGGTCGATGTCGAAGTCGACAGCGAACTGATGCCGGTTGATGTCGACGTCGATAGCGAATTCAAACCGGTCGACAGTGATGTCACACCACTTTGTGCGGTGCTAATGCCGGTTGAGGTCGAAGTCGATAAGGCCGTGAGATTGCTGTTGGTGGTGCTTAGGCCCGTCGATAATGAGCTTTCGCTCGTCGACGTCGAAGTCGAGAGGGAATTCAAACCGGTCGAGAGTGAGGTCACGCCGCTTTGAGCGGTGCTAATGCCCGTCGAGGTCGAAGTTGAGAGCGAGCTTATGCCGGCCGATAGCGAACTTCCGCTGGTCGAGGTCGAGGTCGATAAGGAGCTGATGCCGGTTGAAGTCGACGTCGAGAGTGAAGTCACGCCGGTGGACAGCGAAGTCACGCTGCTTTGAGCGGTACTAATTCCCGTCGAGGTCGAAGTCGACAAGGCTGTCACGTTGCTGTTGGTGGTGCTCAGACCCGTCGATAAAGAACTGATGCCGGTTGAAGTCGATGTCGACAGTGAATTCAAGCCGGTTGAGAGTGAATTCAAGCCGCTTTGAGCGGTGCTAATTCCCGTCGAGGTCGAAGTCGACAAAGACGTCTCGGTGCTGTTGGTGGTGCTCAGACCCGTCGATAAAGAACTGATGCCGGTTGATGTCGACGTCGATAGCGAATTCAAGCCGCTTTGAGCCGTGCTAATGCCCGTCGAGGTTGACGTCGATAACGCATTCAAGCCTGTCGACAATGAACTGGCGCTTGTCGAGGTCGAAGTCGACAAAGCCGTTATGTTGCTATTGGTCGTGCTTAGGCCCGTCGACAGTGAACCAATACCGGTTGAAGCTGAAGCTGACACGGCGGTGATATTGCTATTGGCGGTGCTTAGGCCCGTCGACAGTGAACTCGCGCTCGTCGACGTCGAAGTCGATAGCGAACTTACGCCGCTTTGCAGTGCGCTGATGCCGGTTGAAGTTGAAGTCGACAAGACCGTGACGTTGCTATTTGTGGTGCTCAAACCTGTCGATAGCGAATTCACGCCGCTTTGCGTTGTGCTTAGGCCGGTCGAGGCCAAAGTCGATAACGCGATAACGTTGCTGTTGGTGGCGCTCAGACTTGTCGACAATGAACTCGCACTCGTAGACGTCGACGTCGACAGAGAGGTGACGCTACTGTTTGTTGTGCTCAGACCGCTTGAAGTCGCGGTCGATAGTGAGGTCAAGGTACTGTTGATGGTGATCAAGCCAGTCGACAGCGAACTTTCGCTGACTAAAGTCGAGGTGGACAAAGACGTAATCGTGCTGCCCGTGGTACTCAGTCCCGAGTACAGCTCGGAGCCGTTGACCGCATCGGTGGAGGTTGCGCTGATTTGGCCCGCCGCGACATTCTGGATTTGCCGCTCGCTGCCGACAGCGCCCACGCTGACGACACCTGCCGTAGCCGGTGTGATGCCTGCAAAACCGCTGTAGGTTTGCGTGCCAATGCTTGCGCTAGTGGTATTCACACCAGTTGCGGTGCTCGCGCCGGACCCCAGGGCGACGCTGTTGGCCACCGCTGCCGTGGAGTTCGCGCCAAGCGCAATGGCATTGGTATTCGAGGCCACGGCGTTGTTGCCGATCGACACTGAAGAGGTGCCGCTAGAGGACGTTCCGCCCATGCCGATTGCAATGGCATTGGTGCCGGTTGCGGTACTGCTGGACAGACTGGTGTTCACCACAAGGTAGGGGATGGAAAAAGAACCCGTCACTGTCAAATTATTGATCGTGGCGTTTTGTAGATAGGCTGCCGTGTTAACGTATAAGGTGCCGCCTATTGTCAGGTTGGTCGCATTCGATGTTCCGTTGCTGGCATAGGCCAGAATCCGATTGGTCTGGGTTGCGGCATCGCTGCTGCCACACGCTTGATTCAGGCCATAGTAGTACTGGCTATAACTAAGAGAGCCTGAATAATTGGGATAGTTGTCGTATGTGACCGCGGCCGAGCTTGCGACAGTCCCCGCCCCCGTTAATCCATAATATGCCTCGCCGCTGAGTATGCATTCATCCTCGGCTGACGGGTTCGTCGCGCTATAGCCTACCGAAGTAAATATGCCTCCGACGTAGTACGGTGTTGCCAATGCCGCGTCGCTGATTCCCAAGATAAGGGTTGTCATCATCGCTTTGCACAGCAGATTTTTCCTGGTGTCAAAACTTTCAGCGACGATGGAACCGTCACCGTGAACGGCGCTCGAAAACTGGGAGCGCACCGTGCCTTTTCCTGCTCGGTGCGCAAGCTCGCAGACCGCGATCCAGGTCTGGGTGCTGTCGTTCCAGATCGTTTTATAGATCTTGTTCATCTTCCTGCCTTAACTCCCGCATCCGGAAGTCTATGACCGTGTTCACTTCGGCAATAAACCGCTTTATCTAAAATTAATTTATGAATATTTAATTAGTACTTCTAATCGAATATATTTTTATGAAATGGATTGTGATTTTTAAATTTAACCGCCCGTACATTAACTCTAATCGCCCCGGAATCTTATCGACCCTGTTGTAAGGATAGTTAAGAATGGAACGAATGACTGTTAACAAATGTCAAGCGCGGTGCGCAGGGCCTCAGGCGAATTTTTTCTGCGTATTTCTACGGCCGGACGCGGGGAATTTCACAAGGATTTGACAGTCTTTAAAACAATAAACCGTTCTACTTTCATATACTCGGTAGCACAAATTTATTTGCGACAAGCGTCAAGTATGTAGAGGCTTAGCCGAAAGTCGAAAGAAAACGGAGCCGCGGAAATGAACGATCACACCTTGCCCTTGACGAAAATCCTGATGCGCAATGTCAATCATGCGGTGGCCGAGGGCAGTTCGGGTTCGCCCTACGCCATTGAATGTACTCGGCAGCAGCTATGCGCCAGCGCGAAAAAATTCCGCAATGGTATTTACACGGTGGTTCCCGACACCCTGTCCAACCGCTATTATTTCCTGCATAGCCATCAAGTGATGCTGGTCGTTCTTGAGGGGCAGGCAACCTTGCTGGTGAAGGGTGAGACGCAGTTTGTTAAAGTCGGCGATGTGATTTTTATGCCGCCCGGTCCTGAATATCCATTTCGATTTATGAATGCCTGCGATACGCTGCCCTTTAAATATCTGGTGATCAGTGCTCGCGAAAAAAATGAAAGAAGAGGTTGTCCGGATTCGAATAAATTCCTGGTTGAATCCTGGCTGGCCTTGCACAATGGAAGATGTTTTGAAGTTGTACCGCATTGCGTGGATAATTACGATTCACAGGACTGCAAAGCATCGAGTTGACGAGTCGGCCGTCATCGGCGGTAAGCCGGTAGTACACATCTGCCGCGGCGCGTGTATTGTAGGCAAGCGATATCGGCAAGCGCACATGCAAATCGCTATTCGGCGATTTCGCCAAGGGCCGGCAGTGTTAGAGTAAATGCTGTGCCGGTGCCAATCTCGCTATACACTCTTACATCGCCGCCGTGCCGCGTCGCTACCGTCTTGACGAAGGCCATACCTAGACCGGTGCCGCGAGCCTCCGATTGGTCGACGGTACGAAAGCGCCGAAAATGTTCGAATAGATGGTCCTGTTGCTCGGCGGAAATGCCATAGCCCTGATCGCTGATCGTGCATTGCACATACGTTGGCGCTCCCGGTGTTGGCTGATCATCGAGTGTGATCGAACAGCAGATCTCGGTCCGAGGCGGACTATATTTCACCGCGTTATACAATAAATTCACGAGAGCGCGCGTCAGCAGCGGTGGGTCGGCGCGTATCCAGTGTGGCTTGTCATCGAACTGCATCTTGAGCTGAATGCGTTTGGCGTGTGCTTGCGGCCATACCTCGTCACCGGCAACCGTTGCAAGATCCACTAGACTCACGACTTCCAGTGCGTAGGTCTGCGATTCGGCGCGCGTCTGCTGCACAAAATCGTCCGCGAGTTCAAGTGCGTGCTGAGCATAGCGTTGAATACGATCCAGCACTTCGCGTAGGCGATCCGATTTAGTGTATGTGCGTTCGATCTCAAGCAGGGCGACAATCGACGACTGCGGCGAACGCATATCATGCGACAACAGCGCAAGCGCTTCCTCGCGCTTCCGCTCGGCGGCATGCAAGGCGCTGACATCGACCAAACTCACAATCCAGCCGGTCGCTCTACCTTGGGTGTCGGTGTATGGGGTGTAGCGCAACACATACTCACGTGCTTGGTGGTCGCGTACTTCAATACCATGTGCCATCACCTCGGCGTACTCCAGGCGAGTCGGATCGAGCGATGCCGGCCAATGCGCCCGTATAGCGTCGCCAGCCTCGGGGTCGTCGGGGAGGGCGTCGTCATCGGCGGCATAGACCGCGTGTTCGACGCTTGCACGGCCGGCAAGCCCCGGGGTTTTGACGAAACGCAGATTGCCCAAAATTTCGCTAACCAAACTACCTTCGGGGCCCGCCCTGTCCAGCCACGAGAAATAGGTTCGGGCCGCATGATTCGCGATCAGCACGACACCCGCTTGATTGCTCACCATAATGGGCCCCGCTACGTTATTGATACTATCCCAGACAAAGCGTTTCATATCCCGCATGCGTTGAGCAGTCTGCGCCATCAAAGTCATATGCTGCTCAAGGGCGTCGTCGTCAAACCCGTCGCCTATGCGCGGAGCTTCGGGTAGTAATTGCGTTGCATCGGCCAAGCGCTGCAATTCCTGCCTTAGATACGATCGAGTCATGTCCAAGTGCCGCCAGTTCCAGAGCGGGTAGACGACGATCATGCCGAGCACGGCCGGCAGCGGCGACACCCACAAGCCCAGGCCATGCAGCAAGGCCGTACTCGCCGCGGCGCTCCCCATGCATAGGCCCGCCATCAGTCCTCGCGAGCGCCATGGCGACAGTACGGGAATACCTGCCAGCAGCACAACCGCAGGCGCCAGCGATAGGAGGAAGAGCCGGGGGCCGTCAGTGGGATAGATCTCGCGGCCGTAGGGCGGTGTCAAGTGTTCATAGATTAGCTGGTCAATGTCCGCTGTCAAGCGCCAGACCGAGCTTAGCCAAATCAAGGCAACGCTCAGGCATCCGACCGCCAGCCATTCGACGACAAAACGCGGACCGAAGGGCTGGGTGAAGCGCGCGTACAGATTGATGTTCATATCCGGGCGCCATCAATAGTCCAGCGTGAAAGAAGTGATGGGCAAAAATAGCGTGTGCATGGGCCCGTGGCTTGCTCGCGCCCGGGCAATTTATGATAGTCGAAAATCCTGGCGGCGGGGCCTGCGGACACCTTCAGCATTCATTTAAATCGGCTAAAAGATGTCAAAAATTGTTAAAAATATGCGAAATGTCCATTTTTATGCAATTCTTTGCATAATGGGCCGAGATTTTGCCATCTTGGCTGTTGACCTCCTATCGTGAGGAGCGGATGCTACCGTGTAGCGCATATTCCAAATGCGGGTTACTCCTGCAACAGATTGGCCGGATCTAGGTGCATCATCTCTAAAATAATGGCATGAGTTTTTGAAGCGTGGATAATAGGACGAGGATAGCTATTTATCTGCGAGGTCGGATCTGCCCGCCAAATGGCAAACAAGGCAGGGCTGTGGTTTAGGCTGCAGGTGATGACGGCTTTGGGTCCCCAGTCACGGTGGGGGCGGCAGAAATGAAGTGAATGACAATTCGCTTCGGCAGGGAGAAAACGGATGAGTACTCCAAACCTGAAACATGACGACGATGCTTGGCTGGTGGATGATGACGAGGTCGATCATGGCGCAGGCCCCGCTATTGCCCGGAAAAAGCCGTGGAAAATCTTGATTGTCGATGACGAAAAGGACGTGCATACGGCCACTCGCCTGGCGATCAAGGATATTCGCTACAAAGAACGTCACCTTGAGCTACTCAGCGCGTACTCGTCGGCCGAGGGCTTTGAAGCCATGCGCGCACACCCGGACATCGCTTTGGTGTTGCTCGATGTGGTGATGGAAACCGACGACGCTGGTTTGAAGCTGGTGAACCGTATCCGGCATGAACTGCACAACCAGATCACGCGCATTGTGTTGCGTACAGGTCAACCAGGGCAGGCGCCTGAACAGAAAGTTATCCTCGAATACGATATCAACGATTACAAGACCAAGACCGAGTTGACGGTGCAAAAGCTGTTTACCACCGTGATTTCGTCATTACGGGCACATGAAAACCTGCTGTCGATTGAGAAAAATCGCCAAGGCCTGGGAAAAATTCTGGAAGGTGCGGCTGATTTTTACCAAATGAACTCGCTTAGGGAGTTTTCGTCAGGCGTGCTCAAACAGATCGGCACGATTCTGGACGTAGGCATAGACGGCATACTGTGCGTGATCAAGAACGCCAATGCCGAACTTGAAGTGCTGGCCGCAACAGGTGTCTACGAGACGTTGGACAGCCGTTTTCATCATCATGCGCTGTTGGCCGACGCGATCCGCGAGGCTTTCGTGGAGAAGGCCAATATTTCGCGGCATGGCTATGAAGTGCTGTATATCAGCAGCCGCAACGGTTGTGAATTTGTGATGCACTTCAATCCGTACATGCCGCTCGACGGCATTGAGCACGCCTTGCTGGAGCTATTTTGCCAGCGCCTCTCCGCAGCCTACGATAATCTGCTTTTGTATCAGCAATTACGTATCTCGCAGGAGGCTACCGTGGTGGCGCTGGCCGACCTCGCCGAATACCGCGATCAGGACACGGGCGAACATGTCTTGCGCGTGCAGAAATTGACGGACGCCATCGCCCAGGAATTGACGGAGATGAACGCCTATCCCGATGAGTTGAGTCGCGATGTGATGGACATGATAGGGATGGCGGCGATTTTGCACGACGTCGGCAAAGTCGGCACCCCGGACCATATCTTGTTCAAGCCCGGCAAGCTCGATCCGCAAGAGCGCATCGTGATGGAGCATCATGCCACCATTGGCGCGCAGATCCTGTTGAAAGCCAGTCAGATGGTCAAGGGTACCAGTTATCTGTCGCTGGGCTCGCAAATTGCAGCCGGGCATCATGAGCATTTCGACGGCAATGGTTATCCCTTGAAACAGAAAGGGGGGGAGATTCCCTTGCCGGCGCGCATTGTCGCGGTCGTCGATGTGTTCGATGCACTGTTGAACAAACGGCCCTACAAAGAGCCGTGGTCGATGCCCGACACGATGACCTACATCAAAGGGCGCTCCGGGACCCAATTCGACCCGCATGTCGTCGATGCACTGACGCGGATGGTTGAAGAGGGTCGTCTGCCTCCGGGGTGTCTGAGCATTGCGGCGCCGATTGAAGCGCCGTGAACCGCTCGACCCGGTTCATGCGCGCTATCGCCGCGCTTTGGATCGGTTCGTGTGTGCCAATTCATTGGCCGCAGTACCCAGCTTGGTTATGAACGGTGGTGGCTGCCCTATTTGCTGCCCCTGTATCGGGCTCGCCTGAATGAGGCCCGAGCGGCCGGCGGCTAAACGGGCGTCATGCTGTAACCCTCGCGCTTGAGCAATTCGCCAATACTGTCCTCGCCGCACAAATGCAAGGCGCCAACCACGATCAAGGTGTTGCGTGGCGCTTGCAAGGCCAGCCTTAAGCTTGGCATCCAGGCTCGATTGCGCTGAGTCAAGATCGCTTCCTTGAGTGCTTCGGTTTGAAAGATAGGGGTATCGCGTGCCACTTCATACATGCTGCTCAGGCTGCAGTCCAGCCAAGCTTGATGGAGTTGTCTGGCCCGCACGCGCGCGAGTTCGGGCGCGTCGAGAAGGTTGATCATGTAGTTGACGATGACCTCGACGGGCACGCGATCGAGCAAAGCCGCTACGCTGGCGCCGGTTTCCAACATAAAGGTTGGCTTATTCTGGGTGGCGCTGCAGCCGAGAAACTGCGCTTCGACGCCAGGAGCGTAAGGCTGCAGCGCTGCTTCCAGCACGAGTAAGGCGGCCCAAGGCTTCCAACCGGCCAGCTGTTCCGACGATACGCCCGAGCGGGTGACGATGTCATGCAAGGCCGTCCAGTGGGTAGCGGGGACATACTGTGCCAGCAGCGTGCCGTCCGTCAGCGGCAGATGATGCAGAATTTCGGGGGGATCGGATTCGATTAATAAATCTTCGCTCCAAGCAAACGCGTCCCACAGCCAATGGGGCAGATGTGGGGCGTAGTCCGGTAGCATATGCATGGAGCCCGCGATTCTGACTTGACTGCCGGCAACCGAGAAATACATGAAAATTCCATTCAAATAATGAACTTCAATAATGCAACTAACAGTCTGTTGCTGCGCGTTCCCAATAACCGCGCCCGAGCCCGGGCGCCAATCTTAAACGAAAACAGGCAATCTCCATACCACGTTTATTTTCAATAAAACCGTATGGCAACGAAAATAAGCTGCTTGCCCGCCTTTCTTGGATTGACTGGAAAATCGCGTCCAATCCCTTTAATATCGGGTCCATATGCAATTCCGCCGTCAGCTTATGTAGCGGGAGGGCAGGTCCTCAGGAACAATCAACCAGGGTCGATTATGTTATTCATGCGTGCGCTCGTTATTCTTTTGGTCAGCTTGCTGGTTTCGGCCTGTGCGACCAATTCCGGCGCGCAAGCGGACAAAGGTGCAACGCCAGGTCCGTCAATTGAGCAGCGGCTGGCCGGTGATTTTCCGATTCCTTCCGGCGTCAATATTAATCAGTCCGATAGCCTGGTGCTGGGAGGCGGTGGTGCTTGGACCGGCCGTATCGTTTTTACGACGTCGAGCAGCACCAATGAGACCTTTCTGTTCTATCGTGATCAACCCAAAGGCGCCGGGTGGTCTTTGGTGGCCAGCCTGTTTGCCAAGGCCAGTGTCTTGACCTATACGAAGGGCAATCGGTCGGCCACGATCCAGATCGCTTCCTCGACCTTTGGCACGACTGTCGTCAGTATCACGGTCGGCGCACTTTCGAATTAATGCTCGAGCCATAGTGGCCGATACACCGCGTTTGGGCGCCTTGGCCGCCAGTGTTGCCGCTTAGGCCCGCCAGACACGCGCCAGTAGCGCCTGTCGATCTAGGTGAGCGGCGAGACTGCCGAACACGCAACCCCAGTCTGGATCGAAGCGGCTCTGGATAAAAGCGTCGGCGCCGATCGTATCGGAGTACTCGCGCATGAGGCAGCCCTGCGCAATCAACACCAGCTTTTGCGTGACGCGCCGAGCCAGGGTTTCGAGTGTGTCGCTCGGTAGCTCGAGCATGACACGCAAAGCCTCGATGTGCTGGCGCAAGGGCGTATCGGTGCCGGCTCGTACTCTTAAATCGTCGAGTAATAAGCGCAGCGCGCCAGGATCGCGCGACATGGCGCGCAGGACATCCAAACACATGACGTTGCCTGAACCTTCCCAGATCGAATTGACCGGCGCTTCCCTGAATAAGCGCGCCATCGGGTTGTCTTCAACATAGCCGTTGCCGCCGAAAACCTCCATCGCTTCGCCGGTCAATTCTATTGCGCGTTTGCAAATCCAGAATTTCGCGGCAGGTGTGACGATACGCTTCCAGGCCCGTTCGACCAGATTGCCCGGATCCTCGAAGGCTTGGGCCAAGCGCATCGACAACAGCATGGCCGCTTCGCTTTCCAGCGCGAAATCGGCCAACACGGAGGCCATCAAAGGTTGTTCGAACAGCGGCTTGCCGAACGCATGGCGATGGCGGGCGTAGTGCATGGCCTGGGCGCAGGCTTGGCGCATTAAGCTGGCGCTGGAGATACAGTTGTGCAGGCGGGTGTAAGTGGCCATTTCGAGAATAGTCTGGATGCCGCGACCCTCATCACCCACCATGACGCTCCAGGCATCTTTGAACTCGACTTCGGCGCTAGCATTGGAGCGATTCCCCAGTTTGTTTTTCAGGCGTTGGATTTCAAGCGGATTTTTGATGCCGTCAGGGCGCCAGCGCGGCACATAAAAGCAGCTGGGTCCCATGTCCGTGGATGCCAGCACCAAATGGGCGTCGCACATCGGCGCCGAGAAAAACCATTTGTGCCCAACCAGGCTATATTCGGTGCCGCGTCCGTGTCCATGCGCGCCGATCGGCGTCGCGCGAGTGGTGTTGGTGCGGACATCGGAGCCGCCTTGCTTTTCCGTCATCCCCATGCCGACTAACATTGAATTTTTCAAATGTATCGGCAGGTCGCGTGAATCATAGGTATTCGACATCAACCGCTTGCCGATTGCGCCAAACAGGACCGACTCCTTTTGCAGTAGCGGAATACAAGCAAAGGTCATGCTGATCGGGCAGTAGCTGCCCGCTTCGGTTTGATTGTGCAGGTACTGACTCGCGGCATAAGCGGTCCAGACACCGGTTTGCGGATGGGTAAAGGGGAGGGCTACGAGACCATGGGAGCGCGTCAGCGACATCAGCGCATGCCAGCTGGGATGGAATTCGACCCAGTCGATGCGTGCGCCGGTGTGATCGTGGGTGTGCAGCTCGGGCGAGTGGCGGTTGGCCTGTTCGGCGAATTGCAACGCCATACTACTGCCAAGCACTGCACCTTGTTGCTTGAGTGCTTGCGCATGCCACCGCGCGCCGCCGCGTTCAACCGCCGCTTGGAGCTGCGGATCGCTCTCGAACAGATTGTAATCTTGCAGCGGCGGGACTTGATTGTTGATGTCGTGGGTAGACCATTGCACGGCGCGACTCCTGCTTCAGCATGGTCGGCTTAGTATAGATAAGATCGTCGCGCCTGACACGGGGAATCTACCGGTAGCCCGATTGAGCGCGATATTGCAGGCACTGTAACGGCCAGCCGCCGCGCCCGTTACTCAATCAAATGGGTTCAATAGACGCAGGCCCGAGTGTGCAAAGTCATCGATATTGCGCGTCACTACCGTTAAGTCATGAATCAGGGCCGTCGCCGCGATCAGCTTGTCGAGTGCATGTTCTGCACGCGGCGCACGTAGCTTGCCCCATAACTGAGCTACGTGGTCATCGACAGGAAGGATGTGACGGGCAAACTCGTTCAGAACGATCCCCAGCCAAGTTTCCAGGAGGGCGGTTTGCGTTGTGTCCCCGCGATGGCGGACGATCTCGACGCCGCGTCGCAGCTCGCCTACGGTAATGACGGACAAATACATGTGGTTACCCTCTTTGGCCGCCCGGCGGAAGAAGGCGCGGACCCCTTTATTGGCGCGCTCACGCTTTCTAATTTCACTGACGATATTGGTGTCAATCAAATACATGGCTAGCCTCGTCCAAGTCATCGACACGCTCAAAGTCGGCATCCTCGCCGACATTGGGCATGCTCATCAATACTTCCGCAAAGCTGCGTTTTTTCGTGCGGTGCAGGGCGCGCGCAAGTATGTCGCGATGTTCCGCTTCGGCGCTGCGGCCATGTGCAGCCGCTTGCTCGCGTAGGCTTTGCACGAGTTCATCATCAATTCCACGAACCAAGAGATTTGCCATTTCTGACTCCGCTGTTAATGATATCAATGATATCACTCTTGGCGCGGGTTGGTGGTTAAGATTGGAAATCATAGGTGCCTCATGGGTGGCTGCAACCAAGTTGCTAGAGCAATGAAGCGTAATCCCGTTTCAGGCGTCGGGTAATTCAGCTTGATGGCCAATATTGCTGCATTGCAACACCCTAATTCATTGCGTTTTCTCAAAATAACTCTTAATCTCCCAAAATGTGACAAATTCTGACATTTCGGCGTGCTTGCCTTGGCGCCGGATGTGGAAACCGAGACTGCGCCGAGGTGTGGGGCGGTAACAGAGTAGCTGCAGTGGCCGCGAGGCCTTATATAAATAAACGGAGAGAGACAATGAAGCAATTCAAGCAATTTGCACTGGGCGGCCTGGCGGCCGCGGCCATCATGCTGCTCAATGGCCCAGCGCTGGCTGCCGTGAAGCCCCTGAAGTCGATTGGCGTGACGGTCGGCGATCTGGCGAATCCTTATTTCGTCGCAATCGGCGAAGGCGCGACTGAAACCGCGAAGAAGCTAGGCGGCCCTGGCGTCAAAGTCACCACGGTGTCGAGTAAATACGATTTGAATACGCAGGTCGGCCAAATCGAGAATTTCATCGCTAACAAGGTCGACATTATTGTCGTCAATGCCGTCGACCCCAAAGGGATTGCTCCCGTGCTGAAAAAAGCCCGCGCAGCAGGCATCGTGGTGGTGGCGGTGGATGTCGGCGCTGACGGGGCCGATGCGACGGTGATGTCCGATAACACGATGGCGGGCAGTGTGGCGTGCGATTTTCTTGCCAAGCAGTTGAGCGGCCACGGCAATGTGGTGATCGTCAACGGGCCGCCGGTGACAGCCGTGATCGACCGGGTCAATGGTTGCAAGAAAGTACTGTCAGGCTACAAAGACATCAAGATTCTCTCGGATAACCAAGACGCCAAAGGCAGCCGCGATGGCGGGCTCGATGTGATGGCCAACTTGCTGACCGCCAATCAGAAAATCGATGGCGTGTTTTCGATCAATGACCCAAGCGGCATCGGCGCCGAGTTGGCGATCAAGCAGGCGCATCGTACCGACGTAAAGTTGATCACCTCGGTCGACGGCGCTCCAGATGCGCAGAATGCCCTGAAAAACAAGGCGGGCCTGTTCTCCGAAAGCTCGGCGCAAAACCCGTACAAGATGGCCTCGATGGCGGTGCAAATCGGCTATGACCTGATGAACGGCAAAGCCCCGGCGCAACAGGTGACATTGTTGCCGACGCCGGCGGTGACCAAGGACAACGTAGCGTCCTACGCAGGCTGGGTGAAGAACTAAGCACGATAGGTGTGGCGCGATACCGGCACGGCGCCGGTATCTTTGGTACAGACCACGGCCGGGTGTTGTTGCCGGTCGGTAAATGGAAAAATGGCCTCGTTATGATAGACAGCAAAGTCATTTTTGAAATGCGTGGCATCAACAAGCGCTTCGGCGCGACGCATGCTTTACGCGATGTCAAGCTTGTGGTGCGCAGCCATGAAATTCATGCCGTGATGGGTGAGAACGGCGCCGGGAAAAGCACGCTGATGAAAATCCTTTCAGGCGTCTATACACCGGATTCAGGCGAAGTCCTGCTCGATGGCAAACCGGTAAAAATCGATAATCCGGCGCAGGCGCGCGACCTCGGTATCAACTTGATTTATCAAGAGCTGAGCATCGCGCCGCATATGACGGTGGCCCAAAATGCCTTTATGGGTAGTGAGCCGCGCCGCGCGCTGGGTATGGTCGACCAACGCGAGATGAATCGCCGTACCAGTGAAATTCTGAGCAATCTCGGTGCGCGTTTTAGCGCAACCGCCCTGGCCGGCAACTTGTCGATCGCCGAGCAGCAGCAGGTTGAAATCGCGCGGGCGCTGGTGCATGACAGCCGCATCCTGATTATGGATGAACCCACTGCCGCGCTGTCCGATCGTGAGACCGAGCAACTGTTTCGCATCATCGAAACGATGCGTGACAGCGGTATTGCAATACTCTATATCAGCCACCGCATGCCGGAAGTCCATCGGCTGGCGAGTCGGGTCACGGTACTGCGCGACGGCGCTTACGTCGGTGAACTGACACAGGAGCAACTCGATCCCAAGCGCGTGGTGCAGATGATGGTCGGTCGGCCGCTCGACGATTTCTATCAACATACACGGCGCACTTCTCGTGGCCCCGAGCGTTTGCGGGTTGAACATCTTGCCGGTGGCAAGGTTAAGCCGGCTTCATTCAGTTTGCATGCTGGCGAGGTCACCGGCCTGGCGGGTCTTGTCGGTGCGGGGCGTACCGAGCTTGCGCGCTTGGTGTTTGGCGCCGATCGCAAAACCACGGGCAAGATCTGGCTCGATGGCGAACCGGTCGATATTCGTCAACCTGGCGACGCGATTCGTCTCGGCATCGGTTATTTGCCCGAGGACCGTAAGCATCTGGGCTTGTTCCTGAAGCTGTCGGCGCTCGAAAATACTTCGATGAATGTGCTGACCGAAAATTCCTACGCGGGTGTGCTAGACCATGCTGCCTTGCGTGACTTGACCCTGGCGACGATCAAACGCTTGAACGTGCGCGTTACCGGGCCTAGCGGCATCGTTGGCGGTTTGTCGGGCGGGAATCAACAAAAAATTCTGCTGGCCCGCTGGCTGGAAATTAAACCCAAAGTCTTGATACTCGACGAGCCGACCCGCGGCGTCGATGTCGGCGCCAAAAGCGAAATCTACAAGATCATCCATCAGTTGGCGGACGAAGGTGTTGCCGTGTTGTGTATTTCCAGCGAGTTGCCGGAATTGATCGGTATTTGCGATCGCGTGCTGGTAATGCGAGAAGGCGAGCTGACAGGTGAAGTCAACGGCGATCAAATCACCCAGGAGGAGATCATGGCCCTGGCGGCGCATGTTGAAGCGGAACCGTTGGCGCTGTAAATAGCAGTTTGATCTCGCGGTATTCAATCAATCCGCTCGACACATCAGTCAAAATAAGTCGCGGCCAGTCTCGCGACAGGAGACATGAAATGGGAATTATTTTTCGTCGCATGGGCATGCTGCCCGTGCTGATCGTACTGTATCTCGGCATGTATGCGTTGACCGCGTATGTGGCCGGCGACGGCGGCTCGAACTTTATGACCGCCGGCAACACCATGAATATCTTGCGGCAAGTATCGATTAACGTGGTGCTGGCCTCCGGTATGACATTCGTGATCCTGACCGCCGGTATCGATTTGTCGGTGGGGTCGATTTTGGCGGTCTCGGCGGTGCTTGGTATGTTGATGTCGCTCGCGCCTCTTCCTGCCCTGTCGATTCCGGTTTTCCTGCTGGCAGGTCTGGCGCTGGGTCTGCTCAATGGCGTGCTGGTGGCCTATGTCGGCCTGAATCCCTTTGTTGTGACCTTGGGTACCATGACCGCCTTGCGTGGCGCGGCCTATCTATTGGCGGGCGGTACCAGTGTCTTGAACGATACGATTCCGAGTTTCGAATGGATGGGTAATGGCGATTTCCTGTCGATTCCGTGGTTGATCTGGCTGGCCGCGCTGGTGGTGCTGGTCAGCTGGTTTATCCTGCGCAAGACTGTGCTGGGCCTGCAAATTTACGCCGTGGGCGGCAATCCGCAAGCGGCGCGGCTGACCGGCATCAAGGTCAGTCTGATATTGCTGTTTGTTTATGCCATGAGCGGCTTGTGTTCGGGGTTGGGCGGTGCGATGTCGGCCAGTCGCCTGTATGCCGCCAATGGCAATTGGGGGACCGGCTACGAACTTGATGCGATTGCGGCGGTTGTCTTGGGTGGCACCAGTTTGATGGGAGGCGTAGGCTCGGTATGGGGCACGGTCGTCGGCGCGCTGATTATCGGCGTGATGAACAATGGCTTGACCATCCTGGGCTTGTCGTCATTCTGGCAATATGTGGCGAAGGGCGTGGTGATTGTCCTGGCCGTCATGCTCGATAAATGGCGTCAACGTAACGCACAATTGGCTTAAATTTGATATGTATCTGGGAATCGATCTTGGCACAGGTTCGTTGAAATGCCTGTTGCTCGATGGTGATGGGCGTACTGTCGCCGAATCCAGTGCTAGCTACAGAGGTGACCCCGGAGGTGACCCCTCGGCCCCTGGGCACGGCGAAATTTCGGTTGAGCGCTGGCGCAAGGGGCTGCTGGAAGCGATGAACGGTTTGCCCGTGCTGGGACGGCAGGCGGTGCGCGCAATTGGCTTGTCTGGGCAGATGCACGGCCTGGTGATAATCGATGCGTCCGGCCGGGCATTGCGTGCGGCACTGCTCTGGACCGATCAGCGGGCTGCGAGTTTGCGGAGTTCGATGCCCGCGTCCGGTTGCGGCAATCCATTTGCACCTGGCATGGCTGGGCCCTTGTTGAGCTGGCTGGTACAACACGAGGCAGACACTTTGGCCGGCGCGCGTTGGGCCTTACAACCCAAGGATTGGTTGGGCTTTCTGCTGACGGGGGAGGCCGCGAGCGACCCTTCCGATGCGAGCGCAACGCTGTTGTCGAATCAGTGTGGCGAGTGGGATGTGGCTGCGGTTCAACGTTTAGGCGTGGATCCAGCTTGGCTGGCGCCGGTGCGCAGCGCCTGCGAGATACGTGGCGCCTTGTGCGCGGAGATGGCTGCTGAGCTGGGTTTGCCCAGCGGCGTGCCGGTTGCCATCGGCGCCGGCGATACGGCAGCGGCCATCGTCGGCACGGGCCTGACACGCGAAGGCGAGGCACAACTGACGACGGGTACTGGCGCGCAGCTGATTGTGCTGCGCGACGCGCAGCCCCCGCCAAGCGCCGTGTTAAATCGCTATCGCAGCGCATATCGCGCGCCGCTACCCGCTTGGTATGCGATGGCCGCTATGCAAAACGCCGGCGTGGCGCTTGAATGGGCGCGCGGCATTTTGGGATTCTCGTGGGAGGCGGCTTACGAGCAGGCGTTTGCAGCCTCGTCGCGAGAGACCGGCGTGTTGTTTTTGCCCTATCTGACTGGAGAGCGCTCGCCGTGGATGAATTCGGCGGTACGCGGCGGCTGGGTGGGGCTGTCGCCCGAAGATGATCGCGCGAGTTTGATGCGTGCGGCATTTCGCGGTGTCGCCCTGGGTTTGCGGGCCGGGTTGGCGGCGCTGGTTGACGGTGGAATTCAAGTCGAGCATCTGAAGCTGGCCGGGGGCGGTTCGGTCCATTCGGCTTGGCGGCAGCTATTGGCCGATACCTTGGGATGTCCGTTGGCGGTGTTGCAGCAGGCGAACGCGTCGGCGCGCGGCGCGGCCTTGCTGGGCGGTATTGCCGAGGGACACTGGGGCGAGGCCGACGTCAAGGCTCTGGCGCTGCCCACCGAAGCGCTATTTGAACCACGCGAAGACGATGCCGATGCGGCCACGGTCGAGTATCATCGCTTCCTTGCCTTGTACGAGCGCCTAAACCCCATTTCATCATGTCGAGTCACCTAGCTAATTTTCGCATGCAGTTGATTATGGCCGCCCTATCGGCACAGGGCGAATGTCGCACCAGCGAGTTGGCGCAGCGCTTTCAACTGTCCGAAAACACCATTCGGCGTGATTTTCTTGAGCTCGAAGAGCGAGGTTTATTGCTGCGGGTGCATGGTGGCGCGGTTCTGGTCGATCAGGATGCGGCCTATGCGACCCGGCTGGAACACAGCTTGCCGCAAAAGCGTGCCATCGGGCAGGCCGCGGCGACTTTGATTGAGAGCGGGCAGAATATCTACCTGGATGTCGGCTCGACCGCTCAGGAATTGGTGCGGGTAATCCGCGACGGCCTACCTACGGTCACACATTTGCATATTTTCACCAACGGCGTGCAGATCGCCAGCGAGTTGATTGGCCAGACGCCTTACCATGTGCATCTGATCGGCGGTGAGGTTTACCAAAATACGTTTTGCACGGTCGGGCCGTCGGCCCTCGCGCAAATCGACCAATTCCGTTTCGACCTGTTTTTTATGGGGGCCAACGGCGTCGATCCAGAGCGTGGGTGGACTAATTCAAATCATATGGAAGTGCTGGTCAAACGCGCAGTGATCTTGCGTAGCAAACGGGTGTTTGCCTTAGTCGACAGCAGCAAATGGAATTTGCCGTCGTTGGCGCAGATCGTGCCGCTCGCCGGCGTGAAGCATTGGATCGTCGACGCCGACTTGCCCGCCGACGCGCAGGCGAGTGTACGGGCGGCCGGTGTCGAGCTTAGGATTGCCGCGCAAGATTAGTCGGCGACGAGTCCTTGATCGCGCGTTTCCGGCATGGCGATCCACACTAGCATGACCGCCAAGGCCCCAATGCCGGCCAGTCCGAAAAAGCTCATGGCATTGCCGAAGCGATCGGCGGCAAACCCGGCGGCTGCCGTGCTGATCGTGGCGCCTATCCCTGCGGCCAGCCCGAAAAAGCCGATACACAGGTTATAACGTCCCTTGCCGCCGGCAACGTCGGCGGCAATCAAGGGCAGCATCACACCAAATACGGCAGCGCTTAAACCATCGAGGATTTGCACGGGTACCAGCAGATAGGCGCTGCTCACCCCGGAGAACAGCAAGGCTCGAATCGGCAGGGCGCAGAATCCGAGTATCAGGATGGGGCGGCGGCCCCAGCGTTGCGCCGAGCGTCCCACCCACGGCGACATCAGTGCCACCACCACCTGCGGCACGATGATGCAAGCGGCAATTACTAGCTGTACGTCGTCGCCCATATGGGCCGTCACTTCTCCCGCTGCGAGATTGAGCATGGCCGCGTTCGACATATGGAACAGCACCACGCAGCCCGCAAAAATCAGCAAGCGCTTGTCTTTAAGCAACTCGCGCAAGCTCTCGCGCGGCTCGGCGGGCGTGCTGCGCAGATCGACGGGCGCTGGGCTTTCCATCATAAACAAGGCGATCAGCGCCGGTAGGGCGAGCGCGGCCGTGAGCCAGAACACCGAGCGTACCGAAATATACTCACCGGACAGTCCCATCATGCCGGCAGCAACGGCCGAGCCGATCGACGCCCAGCGTGCATTTCTACCCAGCCGCTCACCGAGATTGAGGCGCCCGACCAAGGCCAGCGAAATGGCGGCCATTGCCGGGGTCAGCATGCAGCTTGCGAAGCCGTGGAAAATTTCCGCCGATAACACCGGTACAAAAGTCGGGCTTGCGCCCAGCAGCAAAGCACTGAAGGTAATCGCCAGAATTGCCGCCGCGGCGGCTGCCCGTTTGTTTTTCAAGGCATCGATCACAGCCCCGCCCGGCAATTGGCTGATCATGGCCGTGACCGTGCCGACGCTTAACATCAAGCCGATTTCGCCTTGGGTCCATTTACTCGCCGCCAGGTAAGACGCGATAAACGGCCCAAAGCCGGTCTGCACATTGGCGGCAAAGAAGTTCAACCAGTCCAGCGCCCGCAGACTGCGCACATTCGCGCTATGTCGAATGGTCATCGAGGGGGCGCCGTAACGACTGGCGAGGCCGGCTGCGATGCACCAACGGCAGATGCCGCGGCCGGTACGACGACTGGCGCGGCGACCGGTGAAATCACGCGTGCGACCTGGTCCGAGGTATAGGGCGGCGCAGCTTTAATTTGCGCGTCGTTTAGATCCATCTGCAACTGCAAGGCTTTGTCTTTCATCACAAAACGCGCGGTGCTCCAACTGGCGGCAATATTGTGGCGATTCGGGCCGATCGAATTGCTGACATCGAAGACGATGGCTTGAGGCTGAGCATTGGCGTCGACTAGGATATCGACGACGCGTCCCACTTTGGCGCCGCTCCGGTCTTGCACGGCGTTGTCCAGCAGTAGCAGGGTAGGCCGCGTAGCATCCGCGGCCACGACGCTCGGCACTGCAGCCTGTGTTACGCGTGTCTGGGTGGAAATAAGCGAATCGCCTGAACCGAAAGCCAAGGTGCCTGGCGCTTGATGGGCGGCGGGGCTGAAGTGGAATGTGTTCCAGGGGAAACTGGTCTTGATGTCGCCGACACCCATAAATCCGTTCAGATTGACAACCACCTCCACGGGTTTGCCGCCGCCGTCGACCAACATATCGACAGCGCGTCCGATAATTTTTCCGTTGGGTCTTTGCACTTCGCTGTCGAGTAAGCCTCGTGCCTGGTCGCGTGGCAGCAAGCGGATAGAAATGATGGGTGCGGGCGCCGCCGGCACTACGGGTGGTGGCGGGGCGACAGGCTTGGGTTTGATCATGCGCTTGATGATGTGTTTGGCCTTTTGCAGTACGTGGAGGTTGTTTTCCGGCGCATCGGGCAAGGTCTGTTCTTCGGTTGGCGGCATGGGGGCGGATGCCGCGGCCGCCGCACTGGCGGCTGCCGCAGCATCTGCGTCGCTCGCGGGTGTGGCCGGCGCGGGCGCAGGCTCCACTGCCGGTGCGGGCGGTGGTGCAAATATGCTGCATCCCGCCAAGCTGCTTAGGGCTACAACAACAGGGATAAGCCAAGTCGCGATAGGACGCGAGAAACCGCCGTTCATCAAAAACACTCCATGTGCCTGGCAGATCGAGGAAGCTGCCCCGGTGGAATAGTACGGTAAGAAGCCGGCGTTGGCCAATTTGACCCTAGCTTTTACGCTTGGTTCCAGGCCCTGGCTTAGGGATGAAACGCCGTCCAGGCCAACGACGCAGAAAACATGCCCAGCACGATAGACGCGCCGCGTTGCATCTGGATCGGATTAACCCACGATAGGCCGCCTCGGCCAAGAGCCGCGCCGAAACTGATCCAGACGAGTGCGCCCGGGATCATCAAAGCGCTGAACACGGCGATCGCCGAGCCGTAACCGTGCAAGCTCGAAAATGCGCTGGCGGGGAACAGCGTACCGGCAAACAGCAAGCCTTTGGGATTGAGCAATGTGGCGGTAAGCAAGGTGCGCAAGCCGACAGGCGAAGTTTCCGTGGTATTGAGCACGGTGGCCGTGCGCCACATTTTAATCGCAAGGTAGGCAATATAAAGCCCGCTGGCTATGCGTAGCACAACGGCAAGCCAGGGCATCGCATGGGCGGCCGATAACAGGAAACATCCCCACACGGAGATGGCCGCGAGATAGCCGAGCAGCGCGGCAGCGATCAAAGACAGCGAGCGTTTGACACCTTGCCTGAGCCCCGCGGCTGCGAGCAAGGCGTTGGTCGGACCTGGCGCCAGCAGGACGACGGCGATACCTAATACCATCAGGGTTGGGGCGGGAGTAGGAAGCATCGATGGGCGCTTGAAGGGAATGTGAGCGTTTTATCATGGATATGACTAGGCAGGCAAATGCATGCCGCGTATCTCAACGCGAGGCCCGGGTCCTCGCCAACTGCCCCCGCAAGCCGTCTATTTCTTCAAGCAGATCCAGCACCAGCGCAATTCCCTCCGCATTAATTTCCAGAGCTTGCGTCAAGCGTTGCGCAGTAGCTGCACGGCGCAAGGCCGTGCCGCTGAACAGCCATTCCTGCGGCTCAGTGCCGCGCGGCTCAAAGGCGCCTTCGTAGACCCATAGCATCAATTGTTGTTCCGAGGCGCCGCTGGCACGGCATAATTCGACGAGCGTGAGCTCGGCGTTATCCTCGATAAGATGCCCTTCAAAATAGGTCGTCACCGATTCTTTCATTGTCTCACCCGTAGAAATGTGCGCGTGGATCGAAGTCAAATGCCTGCCGCATGGTTTCGTAGGCCGCTTTGGCGCTCTCGCTATCGGCAGGCGGCAACACGATAGTCAGGATAACGTAGAGGTCGCCTGCGGGATTGCCCGGTATCCCTTTGCCCTTGAGTCGAAAACGCCGGCCGTTGGTCGAGCCTGCCGGAATTTTCATGTCGGCCGAGCTATCGGGTGTGGGCACCGTCACTTGCGCGCCGAGCGCCATTTCCCAAGGGGCCACCGGCAGGTCAATCGACACATCGCGGCCGTCGACGCGAAAGCGCGCATGCTCCTGGAACGCGATCTCCAGATATAAATCGCCGGCGGGAGCCTGTCCGATTCCTGCTCCGCCCTGGCCGGTTAGCCGCAAACGCTGACCGGCCGCTACGCCTTTCGGGATCGAGACGTTCAAGGTACGTGCTTGCAAACTGACGTGGCCGGTCTCATCGACCACCGGCATTTTGAGCGAAATAGTCCGTTGCGCGCCCCGATAAGCATCTTCCAGGGCAATCACGACTTTGGCGTGGTGATCCTCGCCGGGCACGTGAATTTCTCTTTGGCGAGCATGCCCATGTGCCGCTGCTTGGCCGAACATTTCCGCAAACAGATCGCCCAGGTCGGCATTGCTATGACTATGGCTCTCGCGACCGCGGCCATGGAATTCAAAGCCTTCGTTCCAGTCCGGCGGCGGTTGAAAATCCTGGCCGTTTTGCCAGTTGCTACCCATGCGGTCGTAGGCCGCGCGCTTCTCGGGATCTTTCAGCACTTGATAGGCTTCCCCGACTTCCTTGAAGCGCTCTTCGGCGCCGGCTTGTTTGTTGACGTCGGGGTGATGTTTGCGCGCGAGCTTACGGTATGCCGTCTTGATGTCGCTTTCCGTTGCGCTGCGCTCCAGACCCAGAGTCTCGTAGTAGTCCTTGTATTTCATGGTTAAGGCATGCTCAAGAGAGGTTGGACCCAAAATTCAAGGTCGGTTGATCGGAACGCCGCGCAGATGCCACGTTTGTGGGATAGGCTGGCGACACTGCGCATGACATGTTTATCAGTTTAGGCTTTTTTTGTAATCCTGATAAATCTCATCAAGAACCTGCCGCGTGAATTTCCCGATAGCCGCATATTCGAAATCAGTCAGATTGGCGAGCGAAACGCGGGCCGAGGTATCGACGACTTCGAAGCCTTTGCCGGGCAGTAGCACGACGCCGGTTTCCTGCGCAAGACGGAATAGAAAGTTCAGGCCGAGATCGCTTTTAATAAACCAGGCTTCGAACTCCGGGCCGTAAAGCTGGCCGCCGATTTCCTGCAAATCGATCAGGGAGTAATAGTTGACATCGTTGGTTTGATGTTCGGCTTTGACACCCATATGACTATAAAGCGTTTGATAGCGCTTGCGTATCAGTTGTTTGGCGGCATCTTTGTAGCGATGTTCGCGGTCCATTAAGCCATTGAGTGCGAACAGCGCCATTTGCAATTGCTGGGGCAGTGACAATCCCGCCGTATGGTTCAAGGCAACGGCGCGACTGTCGGCCACCAATCGATCGATAAATTTGATGTCGCGCGGCGTGGTGGTCAGCGAGGCATAGCGCGCGTCGAGCCGGGATTTGTCGGATTCGGCAAGGGTCGACAGTGCCGCATCGAAGACATTGTCGTCGTGCAGGGCGATCGCACCCAGGCGCCATCCGGTCGCACCAAAAAATTTCGAGAACGAGTAGACACACAGTGTGTTGCGTGGGCACTTCGCAAACAGCGAAACAAAGTCGTCGGCGAAGGTGCCGTAGACATCATCCGTCACGATGAATAAATCCGGACGATGGTTTGCGACCAAGCTGGCCAGTTGATCCAGCACCGCATCCGATAGCTTGCTTGACGGTGGATTGCTCGGGTTGACCAGGCAAAATATTTTGACTGCCGGGTCCAGCAGCTTATTGATTTCGGTTTCGGGAAGCTGCCAGTCGCTATGTTGGTCCATGCGGATATCGACGATTTCCAGTTGGTAGTCGTCGAGTATGGGGATTTCCAAATAAGGCGAGAAGATAGGGGTGCCGATGGCGATTTTATCGCCGGGCTTAAGCAGACCATTGGCGCGTAAGGTCTGGAAGATGTAGGTCATGGCGGCGGTACCGCCTTCGGTAGCAAATACCGAAAATTCGCCGTTGCGCGGCAACGGTCCGAACATTTCCTGAGCTAGATAGGCTTTGACGATTTCCTCGGTATGTTCGAGCATCCGCGGCGGAGTAGGGTAGTTGCAAGCCAGGAAGGCACCGACCATTTCGAAAAGAAATGCATCTCGGTCCAGCCCCAGTTGGTCTTTCACATAGGAGATGGCTGAACGCAAGAAGTTTACGCCATCGGTTTCCCGGTGAAGATTGGCGTAGGCTTCGAAGCGTTGCACGATGCCTTCGTGCTCGGGCAGGCCGCCGAAACCGCTATTCAAATACGAGTAGGAGCGTTCCGCCTCGCGCATGGCAAAATCGCCCAAGCTCAAGAAAGCCCAGCGCGGCAAAGTTGCCAGAAAATTGGGGTTGCCGCGCCCGGCGTTTAACATCATACGCTGGGAATCCGACGAAGCTATCGCGATCAGTTGGTCTTTAAGCTCAAACGGACTGAGTTGTGAAAATCCGCTGTAATCGTGTTCTGACATGGTATCGGCTCGCTATGGAATTAAGGGGTGGCGTTTTTGGTGATGAGGCCGACGATGACCGGTCCCCACAGGGTGAGGAACACATTGGCCACCGCATAGGTGACCGTAAACGACACCACGGGTGTGGCGTTTCCCGCTTTAGCCAGCAAGGCCGCGAATGCCGGGTTGGCGCTGCGCCCGCCCACGACGCAGGCCAAGGCTTCAATCGGGTTGCGGATGCGCAAGACGTAGTACGAGAAAAAGAAGGTGATGATCTGTGGAATCAGTGTCACACCCACACCGAGGAAAAAAAGCGTAAAGCCATATTCCCGAATCGCAACCAAGGCTTGCGGGCCGGCGGCAATGCCGACGATACCGACAAACACCGCTAGGCCGAAGTCGCGCAGGAAGTTGGATGCGCCAAGCGGTAAAGCTGCAAATTTTGGATGGACGCTGCGCAGCCAGCCGAACAACAAACCCGACAACAAACTTCCGCCGCCGCTGCCGATGGAAATCGGTATGCCCCAGAGCTTGAATTGAATCAGGCCGACCAGCATGCCGATCAGCATTCCTATGCCGAAGAAAATAAAATCGGTGACGGCTGCCGCGCCGATTTTATAGCCGATTTTTGATTGCACGCGATCGAGGTCTGCGGGGCTGCCAGTGAAATGTAATTCGTCACCGCTTTTAAGCTGCAGCTTGTTGAGTAAAGGCAGATCGCGCCCCATACGCTTGACTGCCGTTAGAAATACGCCATGGCGCGTTTCGACATTGGCATGGTCATGGATCTCACCTACCTCACGGCCGCTGAGCGCGCGATTGGTCAAAATGATTTCGCGATTCTCCTGGACTAGCGCTAAATCATTCGGCGCGCCGATTTCCCGGCCGAAGAGCTCGGACGCATGACTCATGACGTCGACCAGCCCTGTGACTGCGACACTATCGCCCGCCTGAATGAGCATCGCATCGCTCAGTTCGAGTGCTTGGCCGTCGCGGAACACGGCTTCGATCGCAGCATCCGATAATATTTTGTTCAATGCCAATGCGGTCTGGCCGGCCGCCTTGCTGTTCTGTTCGATTTGATAAACGCGGGTATTGACCCGGCGCATCGCATTGAACTGACCGGGCTCGAGTTCTGCATGACCGCCAGACATCAGCTTGGCCAGTTTTAGTGCTTCCTGGCGTATATCCCACTTCATGAGTTTGGGTAGAAACCAGGTCACCATAATAATCGGGCCGAGCGAGCCGAAGATATAGCAAACGGCATAACCCACGGCGACATTGGTCTGCATGGTTTTAATCAAGGCAGGCGCTAAGCCCAATTTAGCGATGGCGTCGCCCGCCGTGCCGATAATTGCCGATTGGGTCAGCCCGCCTGCGGCAAGTCCGGCCGCCATGCCGCGATCCAGTCCGAACATCCAGGCGGCAAGTAACACAAACAGCAAGCCTGTCGCACACATGACAAAGGAAGAGGCCAGCTGGTTCAGTGAGCGCCGATTCAGTGCGTGGAAGAACTGCGGGCCGCCTTGGAAGCCGACGGCATATATAAATAAAGCAAAGAAAATATTCTTGATGCCGCTATCGATATTGATGCCCAGTTGCCCAATCACGACGCCGACCAACAGGGTGCCTGCAATCCCGCCCAAGGTGAAACTGCCGATTTTAAGTTTTCCTACAAGATAGCCGAGTGCGATGGTAATAAAGAGCGCAAGCAGGGGTTCTCGGCCAAATAACTGATGTAATAATGCCATTGTGTTTTGTCCAAGATCGATGAATAGTCAAGATGAGATCAAGATATACGCTGTGGCTGGCGTGCTGCTTGATCCAAGTCAATCAAGCGTCTGGACTACATCAAAATGAGCTGTGCTGCTTATTGCAAATTGCCCCAACGCTCCACGGCCGGTTCTGCCGAAGCCCACTTCCAAGCGCTTGCCTGCCGGCAGGTGCTGGCTACAAACCAAGCTTGGTGTGCGTCGGGCTTGTCGCCATCGGCCACCGAAAATGCAAACTCTTTACATTGGGCTAAGCTGCTCGAAAATGATCGCAATACCCTAACTTCACCATGACCATTTTCGACCGGCAGCGAATGTTTGATGCGCCATGGTTGCGTTGCACCGACCGCCAACATGCCGGCAGTGGAAGCGATAGCATCTTGTTGTTCTTGGTGTAGCGATTTCATCATGCGTGCGACGGCTTCATTGGTCGCCGCCTGCACGGCAATACCCACGCCGATCCCCACGGCGGGATTGGCCGTGACGATCCCGCTTGTGACGGCCGCCACGGCGCCCGTTGCGGCGCCGACGGATGAACATCCGCCGAGCATCACATTGACCGTGACCGTGCTGACAAGCAGACTCGTCAAGAGTATCCGGCGACTCATTGCAAAGCGCCCCAGCGTGGCGTGGCTGGTTCAGCCGAGGCCCATTTCCATTGATGATCGTCGTGGCATACCGCGGCTACATAGAATGCGCTGCTTGCGGGCTGTTTGCCGGTCGCGCTTCGATCGACGGAGAATACAATTTCCTTGCAGTCGAGCGGGCCGCTGCTAATAATGCGGCTCACAGTGACGCGGCCGTGCTCGTCGTCTTCGATGGGTACAGTGTGGGAAGAGGACCAGGCGCCAACGGCGCCGACCGCAAGCGGCCCGGCAACTGCCGCAATCTTATCTTGGCTGGCTGTATGGGCGACGCGTTGCGAATACTGGACGCCGGCCTGGGCGGCAGCCACGACCCCAAGACCGAGGCCGGTGGCAACGGCCGCATTCGAGGTGACTTTCGCGGCCAGTGCAGCGCCGCCAATACCGGCGCCTGTGGTTGCGCCTTGGTTGTAGAGTGCATTGCAAGCGGTCAGACTTGTCGTTGCAGAAGCAATCGCCAGCAGTGTGGCGAAACGCGTGGCGCTACGCCACCGCCAAGTAATTCCTTGCATATTTCATTTCCTTCTTGCTCTTCTTATAGGAACCACTGCACGGCTATGCCGTTTGCGTTGCAGATAAACTGTCACGCAGTATGCGTACGTCACTCAGACTGCGGATGAGTCGGATTGGTTCAACTACATTGATGTATGCTGCGGCGATCGGCGGGACGGTCGGCTAAGGCGCCGACGATTTTTAACAAGCGGGGTGGTGGTCGGAGGGGAGGGGATGCTGAGTCGCGGTGCGATTTGAAGGCGCTTAGCTCACCTCGCATAGCTTAATCGCGCTTCAAAGCGATAAAAAGCTGTTCAACTTTTTCTCGCGCCCAGGGGGTTTTGCGTAGAAAAGTCAGGCTCGATTTGATGCTGGGGTCGTTTTTAAAACAGCGAATATCGATTTTTCCAGCGAGGGTTTCCCAACCGTAGTGCTCGACCAACTGCGTCAGGATAGTTTCCAGAGTCAGGCCGTGCAAGGGGTCTTTCGATGATGATGTCATGATTATGGATGCTCTACAGGTCGTGCCGGCACAAAGTCGAGTGATGCTAGTCTTGGGCTCGATTGTACAAGTCTATCGCTGGAAGGGTCAAAAAACCTTGATGCAAAGCCGGTTCCAATCGTGCGTGAGCAATCGTTCTTTCAGTTTCAGAGCAATTTTCTCCCTATTTATATTAGGATTGCTAATAAAAAATCCTTGCTGTGCCAGTTCCTTCCTATCGTGAAACCGGGTGAATTTTTTGTGCGCAAACGCGCCGACGAATCCGGTGTCAAGACCCTCCTGCATGGCTCGCCGCGGGCGATGGATATCGCCGACGGCATGAGATGTGCGCGAAATCAATCATCTCTTTGTGTGCAATGGAGTGTTTCTAGGCGCCCCAAACGAATTCTTCGTCCAGATTATTTTGCTTCGTTTCAACGGGTTTCATGGTTGATTTTTCGCCAAGTTGATTGGGCATTTTTTCATAATGATCCACGATGAATTTTGTTATTTCCTCATCCGATTTTGGTTTGTTTTCTATCAATCCAACTGCGATATAAGTTGTTACACTACGTGCAAAATGCATGCGTGCGCTAAGAGTCTTGGTTTCGTGATTATCTAAAAGTACAGGCAACATTGAAATAAATTTATCTTTCAATAGTCCTTGTTGAGATTTATTCAGTGCGGTATCTCCGCCAGGGATTTCAGTGGTGTAATTAGCTTCTTCGAAAGAATACATTTTTAGCGCTGCCAACTCTCTCGTCTTTCGAGTGGTTTTGTTTAAAAGCAAGCTTTCCGATCGATCATTAAATGCGGCATCTTGACTATCGCCATTGAAAATATTAATTATGGTCTGATCGGACCAAACTAATTTTATCATCAAGCTCGCAATATCGACTTCTATCTTAGAAGGGTCTTGCAGTTTTTTCAGGTCATCAATATTGGTTTTGTCACTCACGTCGAGTTCGTTAAATATTACGGCGGCATTCGAATAGCCTGCTTTGATAAGCTTTAAACCAAGCGGTCCAAGAAGCTCTTCGTCTGAAGTGGGAAAGTCATGATCAATTGCCGACCATGTTTCGCCAAATAAAGATTTTACTCCACCATCTTTTTCGCTCGGCACATCGATTCGAATGACCGGAATACCCAATTCGTCTTCAATAATTTCTTTGCAGAATACGTCCTTACCCATGCCGCCAAGGCCGTGCAGGGTAAATTGTAGTCTGCGTTTCGGCTTACCTGTAAAAATCGAGTTGGCGGCAATCTGTATCGCAATCGAAAATAATGGTTCTCGGTATTCTTCCGGGTAGGTTTTGATGCGCTCACGTAGTCTAATGATAAGATTTAAACGGCTTGACTCTGTTCTCCAAGCCTCAACAACCTTCGGATAGGTGGGAACGCTCAAAATGAGTTCTTGTCTCCATCTCAATAAACGCTCTATGCGTACCGTATCCGCATCTCCATCTTTTAATCCAGCAGCGAAAATATATTCTAATCGCATGTCTATTTTTGCTACCGCCTCTTGGATTTGCTGTGGACGTTTTTTCAAATCTTCCAAAGAATCGTTTTTGTAATTTTGATGTGTTTGCTTCTGCGCATCCACGGTGCTTTGAAAACCTTTTATAAATATGGCATCCGACACATCGGTCACCAGTTTAGTGGCGGCAGTTGCCAAGGACGGCGCCATTGCTATGGCCAAGAATTCCGACGCGTTTTGGTTGGTGTTGCCATTTTGATCGTTCCGCGCTTTATTCGCGGTGCCGGTGATCGCTGCTGTGGCATGGGCGCCGACAAAAGCCCCAAATCCGGCCTGAGTCCCTGTATAGAAGGCTTGGAGAACATCTTTGCTCACACGGCGAGAGCTGTAGCTCCCTGGTTTAATCTGTAATGGTTTGATTCGCTTCTGTTGCAATGCGTACAGAGGCCCTGGTGCTTCAAACTTGGGCGGCGTGCTGTGGGGGGGTTGATCGAGCATCTCCGGTTCCGGCGCTTTGCCGGTGATCGCCAACGCGGCATCATGGTAACTATTTACTATTCGACGCAGCATTTTATGTTTTCCTGAATGGGATAGAGTGATTTATGTGTGTTTCTGGTTAAGGAGACTGAGATCCTTGAGGTATGGTCTGATCATGCGGTTGAGTGTTTTTAGCGCCATGGATCACAGCGCGAGACGGCGGTGGCTCACGGCAACCATGCCGTTCGCGTAGTGTTTTTCCTCGCTCGGTGCTGTCCGCAGTGATTTCCTTTATGCCGAGTAGGCACCATCGGCGAGGCCCCAATAAATGCGATCAAAATTACCCATAAAGTCATGTCGATACCCTTGATACGACTTCTATTAAAGGGGAGGAGTAGGACATGTACTAGCTGCCTTTTCGGGTAGGTACGCCGATGGACAGCCTCTTTAAGGTAGGTGTCGCAATGGCAAGAGGATGTTGAAGTGATACGAAAAACATCACACAGCGTGGAAAGAATCTCCGTGCGCTAAGGCAGAGGATGTCAATCTACAATCTGTCGTGGCGTCATTGAGCGATTCGATTACCTGTGCGATGACATCGCCCCAATTGCCGATTGCGCGTTGCCGTATCAGTCGCATGGATGGATACCAAGGGCTGTCGTCACGATCGAGCATCCAACGAAAATCGGGTGCATAAGGCAATAGCAGCGTCGTCGGTTTGCCCAAGGCACCCGCCAGATGGGCGACTGAGGTGTCGACCGTGATGACGCGATCCAGGCAGCTCAGCAGGGCGGCTGTATCGGTGAAATCATGCAGATCGGGCGCAACATCCAGCACCTTGAAATGCTGTAGAACTTCGCGGTCCGAGTCGCGCAATTCGGTTTGCAGGCTGACAAAACGCGCACCCCGAGTGAATAGCGGTGCGAGTTCGGCCAGTGGGATCGAACGTTGCCGATCGGGT